>ERZ724520.124-NODE-124-length-40136-cov-15.455802_pt1 | contig 40136 bp, 38 predicted proteins | sample MGYA00376053_ERZ724520 | MGnify/ENA primary metagenome ERZ724520 (study PRJEB28724, sample SAMN07190886) | activated sludge metagenome | isolation source: activated sludge of sewage treatment plant in Hong Hong | place: USA: Christiansburg, Virginia | collected...
TTTCCGAGAGGAACAGGCAGCTTGCCTGTGTCATACGGCGCAACGCTAGTATCTACACTCAGTTGACCTTGGGTCACTAACTGCACGTACTGCCCTAACTCAGACAAATTATTAACCCAACTTGTGGGTTTTAACTTATCACACACAGGACACAGACGTTGTTTGCCGTTAGATAATCGTCCAGCCTAAGGGTTCTAAACGCGCTATCGCCTCAGCTTCGCTTAAGCGTTTTGATGAAGGTGGACGGGTAGATTTTTTAGAATCGGAGAGTGCAACAGAGTGAGGGCGTAACAATGCCTGACGTTTCGTCATGAGGATTTCCTTGAGAGATTAATATCCATCATCATTGAAGGCGAATCAATGGTGACAGGTTAAGCAGGGTTCGCCTTACCAGTCTCAAGAGCTGGCGAGCCTTTCGGCTCCCCCACCTAACCCGTCATAACAGACGTGCAGGCAGAATTGAGCGCAAAAAAATACCGCAGAGCGCGGTATATTTTGCTCTTGAGGATATACAGGAGGCGAAGCCTAACCACGCAATGTGGCGTGGTTTTTAAAGAGTATCTGTAATCTGTAAGGGGAGTATTCGTCAAGGGGCAGGATGAATGTTAAAAACCATCAATTTTCAAATTAATGGGTAAAAGTATGATGCGAACCTATCGCTCAGCCCACCATAGCGTCGATTTAACGACGTTAAATGATTTTTGGCTACTTGGAGTCATCCAATGCCGATTAAGCGTAAAATGGTGCGGTTATGGCGTTTTTAAGCAATTCTTATTTTAAATGTTGTTGAATTTTTTTGTTTATTTACGAAATATTTATCAAGTTGTACAAGATTTTTTATTTCGACATCGGAATTATAGCCTATTTAAGTGCAGATAACGGCATTTAATTGGAGTCTTCTGGTTGTTAATTATGTCGATGTATTTTTCAAAATCCGCTACAAATTCTCTTTGTAGATAACATATATATAAAGTAGCGCGCTTTTTTTAATAACTTTTAAATACTTTAGAGTGGGCGCTAACCTATGGCGCGCAATGCTTTTGGCGTTTTATCATGTAGAGATTCACCCCCCTATCATGTAGAGATTCACCCCCCTATCATGTAGAGATTCACCTCCTCTAAAATTTATGGGGCTAAATCTAAAAATGGTGTTTTTTTTAGCTATTTATTTTTATATCATGTAGAAATTCACCCCCTCCCTATCTATTGATACTGAAAAACACTTTTTTATAGACAACTATCATGTAGTTGATTTTTTTGACAATCTACATGATTGAGTCGTACTATGCAGATATTGTTGTAAAATAGATAGACAAACACAATGACGACTAACAAAAAAAACTCATCTAACACCCTGTATGTTTTGAAAACATCTCAGGCAGTTGTTCATATCAGTCATAGTATTACTTTGCGGCAATATAAGTATTGGGTGTTGTTATTGCATTTTTATCGAGAGTCTTATAAAAATAATATGTCGTCTTCACACGATGTGTTTTACCGTGTGCCTATTGCTAAACTTGCCGAATATTTAGGTTACGAACCCGTTAAAGCCGAGTTAAAAGATGATTTTGAAGTGCTTCGTAAGGAGCCAATTATTATTAATATTTTGTCTAAAGATGGCCATAAGGTACAGCGCGGTATGGGTTTTATTTCAGAATGGGAAGTCTCTAGTAAAACACTAGGTTTTCGTTTGCCTTCTTTTTTGCAGGACGTGATGAAAGGGTTAGATGATGCTAAGGCGATTTTTCATTTATTACATTGGGAAATTTTTAGTAGTTTTAATGGAAAGTACGAAGCGATTCTCTATAAGTTATGTAAAGATTATATTGGTGTGCAGCGTACTCCATATATGACAATTGCCGATTTTCGACAATATATTGGCTTACAAGAAAATGAATATCTGCAATTTGCGGAGCTTAATCGGTGGACTATTTCCAAACCATTAAAAGTTATTAACGAGAGTATTGTCTCTGATATTTTGGTTGATGTTGAATTTAAGCGTAATGGTCGCAAAGCAGAAGGTTTGTATTTTAAGGTGCAGTATAAGCAACAAAGAGTATCGATTGCTTCAATTACAGATATGACTCAAGATTCACATCCCGCGTTTGCTCAGGCAAAAATTACCATTCCCAAAGATGAGCAAGATGCCTATTTGCAAAAGTATGGGATTGAGCTTGTTTTGGCAACAATTGAGCGAGCTAATTTGTTTGTCGATGAAAAACAAAAACAAGGAGAAACCGTAAATATTGGCGCTATTTACAGTAGTGCATTTTCTAAAAATTGGGGTGTACAGTATTTACAACAAAAACAATTACAGATAAAAAGTACAAAACAAGAAGTGAGTGATTCTAAGCAAAAGTCTGCAAGTAAAGACACGCGAGAATTACCAGACAAAGAGGATAAATCGCAGCTTTTGAAAAAATGGGATAATCTTACATTGGTTGATAAAGAAGCGTATTTTAAACGAGCTTTAAATAACGTCCCCAAAGTAATGAAGTCGATAGAGCTAGATAAAGCGAATGTAAAAAATGCCATGAGCCGCCCACTTATTCGGATAGAGCTAGAAAAATTGCTGTTAATGACAGCATAGCTTTACATAGCGTGCTTTAAAAAAAGTGTAGCAAGTTGCTACACTTTTTGTTTTTGAAGCTTTTGGATTGCATAAGCACCCAATGTTGGTTAAGGTATAACGCACACAAAAAAGGTGTATCTCTCACATGAACATCGAAAAAAACACAAAAATCATTGCGGTTGCTAACCACAAAGGCGGTTGTGGCAAAACGACAACCGTGATTAATTTAGCTGCCGAATTAGGTCGTATGGGTTTAGAGGTTTTGGTTATTGATTTAGATCCTCAAGCAAATGCAAGCCTTCATATTGGCAAAAAGCACCCCAGCGAAATCACCGTATCCTGTGCTGAATTACTAACATCTGACATAGAAAAATTGCCCTTAGCTATTTATCAAGATACTTATTTAGAAAACGTGTCATTGATATATGGCTCACTTGCTTTGGGTCGTGCCGAAGATGAATTAAAGGACTCTGCACCTCGTCCATCCGAAGAGTTGCGTCTTAAATTGCAGCCATTACTTGGCTTGTATGATGTTATTTTAATTGACTGCCCACCTAGCCTAAAACTACTTACCAGTAATGCGTTAGCGGCTGCAACACACTTTATGATTCCTGTTGAGTCAGGTTCGCAGTACGGGATGTATGGGGTAACGGACTTAATGCGCCATGTCGACAAAATCAGACGTATCAATCCGCAATTGGTTTTTTTAGGCGCGTTACTTATTCGCCATGATGAGCGTCAAACAGTATGTAAACTCATCGAAAATGCTGCTAAAGAGCAAATCGGTCATCTTATTCCGATTCGTATTCCGACGAGTACCAAAGTTAATCAAGCAGCCATGGCGCAAACTAGCTTACACAGTCTGGATCGTAGTGCGCGTATTAGTCGTGAATTTTATCAATTAGCTCAATATATTGCTAAAGAGCTGGCTATAACCCCCTTATCTGTGGATCAATAAATTTATGTCAAAAGATATGAAAGAGTTGCTAGCGCGCAAACTTGCCGAAAACAACTTAAGACACGTTCAGTCACATCAAGAAACGCATTTAGATTTAGGTCGAAATCATAAAAAAATTGCCGTCTCTAGCATTCAGCCAAATCCTTATCAGCCACGTAAAAGTTTTATTGCTGAAGATATTGCCGAATTGGCCGCGTCTATTTCGGAAATGGGATTATTGCAGCCGATTACTGTTCGTCAATGTGATGAGCATTATGAGTTGATTGCAGGTGAAAGACGCTTACGTGCCTATAAGCTATTGGGTCGTCCAATGATTGAAGCCTTAGTCATGACGGTTGAAGATAGTGACATGGCAATATTGGGTTTGGCCGAAAACTTACAACGTGAAGATTTATCTGATTATGAAATTGGCAAAGCATTAAGAGTTATCGAAAAAGCCTTTAGTTCTAAAAAGAAACTTTCTGAAGCTTTAGGTATTAACCGTGAAGATATGTATCGTTATTTTGCTTATGAATCACTTCCTCTAAGTTTAAACCAACGCTTAGAGTCAAAACCACATTTATTGGGGCGTAGTGCTGCAGCAGACATTAAACGCGTTATTCAGAATAAAGACGCTAGCATGGTGGAAGATATTTTAATCAATGCGTGGAACTTGTTGGAAAGTGGTGAGTTAACGCAAAATAAAATAGCTGACTTTGTGATTAAACAATTTGAACCTTCTTTAGCTAAAACTGCTTACCCAAAATCAATCATTATGCAAGGAGAAAACAAAATTGGCACATGGCAAACGACATCTAAAGATATTGTCATAAAGTTAAAGGCCAATAGCTTAACTGAGCAGCAGCAATTATTACTCAAAGATTTTTTGACGCAGCTAACAACAGATCAACACTAAATAAGCCCAAAAGTGTAGCAAGTTGCTACACTTTTTTTGAGTTATAAAGGCATGATTTTTTTGGATAGACTGTAAAATTTTAAAAATGGAATGGCACAAAATTGAATGTATCGGCAAAACAAATAGAGATTGATGGTGTTTTTTTGCAATTTCAACGTAAGGCAATTAAAAATATTTATATTAAGGTGTTGCCGTCAAGTGGCCAAGTTTTGGTGTCCGCTCCCTTTAAAATAAGTGAAGCCTCTATTCGAATAGCAATATTGGAGCGTATTGCTTGGATAAAGCAACAGCAAACTAAATATAACTTTGAGGAAAAACCAGTCACTCAGCAGATGATTAGTGGCGAAAATCATTATTTGTGGGGCGACAGTTATTGTTTGGATGTTGTTGAGCAGGTGGGACTTCAGAAAATATACGTTGTAGATAATAAAATTCATTTATGTATAAATGCAAATACGAGCTTAAAAAATAAATTTCTTGTATTGGACAAGTTTTATCGTGCTGAATTATCGGGTTGTTTAAAAAAAATGATTGCACATTGGCAGGCGTTGATGGGGGTGCAAGCATCTAGTTTTGGCATTAAACGAATGAAGACTCGATGGGGAAGTTGTAATACAGGTACCAAAAAAATTTGGTTAAACTTAGAGTTGGCCAAAAAGCCTTTAGAGTGTGTTGAATATGTGGTGGTGCATGAATTGGCTCATTTGTTAGAGCCTAGCCATAATTATCGCTTTAAAGCGTATATGGATGAGTTTATGCCAGATTGGCGTGAGCGTCGGCTGTTGTTAAATGCCATGTCTTAATCCCTTAGTAATCAGGGAACGATTCAAACAAGGCCATAACAGCCTACAAAACAAGCTCCTACAGTCTTAATCCCTTAGTAATCAGGGAACGATTCAAACTGAGAGAGTACCGTACCAGTGAAAATGAATGCCAGTCTTAATCCCTTAGTAATCAGGGAACGATTCAAACGAGTCTCAAGATATAAAAGACACAACATCAAAGTCTTAATCCCTTAGTAATCAGGGAACGATTCAAACGTCAAGATATTGCGTTCTTTAGCTCTCACGATTGGTCTTAATCCCTTAGTAATCAGGGAACGATTCAAACGACAAAAATGAGTGGTGGGTGAAAATCTAAGTCAGTCTTAATCCCTTAGTAATCAGGGAACGATTCAAACGATAAGTGATTATAAAGAGCAGCAATTTTTAGAGTCTTAATCCCTTAGTAATCAGGGAACGATTCAAACCTTACAAACAAAGCAAGCGCATTAGCTACCAAGCCGTCTTAATCCCTTAGTAATCAGGGAACGATTCAAACACTAGCAGATGGCTGGATAAAGCTATCCTAGTATCGTCTTAATCCCTTAGTAATCAGGGAACGATTCATACGGTGGCAATGATGATGATTTTGGAGGTATGGCTTAAGTCTTAATCCCTTAGTAATCAGGGAACGATTCATACGGTGGCAATGATGATGATTTTGGAGGTATGGCTTAAGTCTTAATCCCTTAGTAATCAGGGAACGATTCATACACTGTCAATAAATAAATCTGCTTATCTGTTGGGTGTCTTAATCCCTTAGTAATCAGGGAACGATTCATACACGCATACGGTGGAGAAGTATATTACAGTGACCTGTCTTAATCCCTTAGTAATCAGGGAACGATTCATACTTAGATGATGGTGATTGTTATAGACCTGAAAAGCTAAGTCTTAATCCCTTAGTAATCAGGGAACGATTCATACTCAGCGACTACAAAGCAAACCGTGAAAAAGGCGGGTCTTAATCCCTTAGTAATCAGGGAACGATTCATACCTAAAAAAACGGGTATATGAGTTAGCACTTGTGTCTTAATCCCTTAGTAATCAGGGAACGATTCATACGCCTTAATGTTAGAAATTAAGGATACCGCCGCCGTCTTAATCCCTTAGTAATCAGGGAACGATTCATACACCCTAGCAATAAAATGCTAGGGCTACAATTCAGTCTTAATCCCTTAGTAATCAGGGAACGATTCATACTTTACAGGTTCGACAAAAACACTAACAAGCAATTGTCTTAATCCCTTAGTAATCAGGGAACGATTCAAACATCATGAACTTCAGTATCCAACTAGCTAAAAACGTCTTAATCCCTTAGTAATCAGGGAACGATTCAAACAAAGAGCAATTAACAGTGCTTCCTGATTGGGGCAGTGTCTTAATCCCTTAGTAATCAGGGAACGATTCAAACACAACACAAGAAAACCAAGAGGAACGACACACATCAGTCTTAATCCCTTAGTAATCAGGGAACGATTCAAACCTAAGTTTATATGTTTACACCGTGGAGAGTGGGAAGTCTTAATCCCTTAGTAATCAGGGAACGATTCAAACTAACATGATTGCATACCATAAATTACAGTATGGTCTTAATCCCTTAGTAATCAGGGAACGATTCAAACCTATGCGATTCTAGCGTAAGAGAGAATGCACATAGTCTTAATCCCTTAGTAATCAGGGAACGATTCAAACGATTTTTTGTCTGCTGTTTTATCAGTAGGCGTGGCGTCTTAATCCCTTAGTAATCAGGGAACGATTCAAACACGGTAACTTTGTCTATTACACTGACACGGTGGGTCTTAATCCCTTAGTAATCAGGGAACGATTCAAACGCTGCCCCCAAATTGGCTAGCAAGGATATTCTACAGTCTTAATCCCTTAGTAATCAGGGAACGATTCAAACTTTGTGGTGTAACGTGGCTTTTCTTAGTGTTCCGCGTCTTAATCCCTTAGTAATCAGGGAACGATTCAAACGTACAATTCCATCTTTACGCGCCAAATTGGCAAGGTCTTAATCCCTTAGTAATCAGGGAACGATTCAAACTTGCGTAAGTGGTGCAAAGCGCAAGGTATCAAGGGTCTTAATCCCTTAGTAATCAGGGAACGATTCAAACTAGCCGAGTTAATTAAACTCGCCAAACACTCAAGTCTTAATCCCTTAGTAATCAGGGAACGATTCAAACCTTTAAAAGGTGGGGTATCCATAAAATGGTATGGTGTCTTAATCCCTTAGTAATCAGGGAACGATTCAAACGCAGTCTTTGATGGAATTTCGTAGCTTAGAAGATGGTCTTAATCCCTTAGTAATCAGGGAACGATTCAAACCAGTGAAAACTGCAAATGGGTCATTCGTCTTAATCCCTTAGTAATCAGGGAACGATTCATACGGACAATAGCACTATTTTGTTAGACTTATCTAGTCTTAATCCCTTAGTAATCAGGGAACGATTCATACCGGTACGCGCCAGTAGCATAAGCACGCTATTCGACGTCTTAATCCCTTAGTAATCAGGGAACGATTCATACCAACTACAAGCGTCAAGGCTACAAAGTCCCAATACGTCTTAATCCCTTAGTAATCAGGGAACGATTCATACTGTTGTAAGTGATGTTACTGGTACTTACAAACGTCTTAATCCCTTAGTAATCAGGGAACGATTCATACCAAGGTGGTCTTAGATGCGCGATAACAACTTGGGTCTTAATCCCTTAGTAATCAGGGAACGATTCATACTTTACAAAAAAGCCCATTATTACTTGCTATTAACGTCTTAATCCCTTAGTAATCAGGGAACGATTCATACCTTTTTTTTGTTTTGGGTATTGTGCAATGGTTTAGTCTTAATCCCTTAGTAATCAGGGAACGATTCATACAAGCATGGGCGTACTTGCAAATTATTTAGACGTCTTAATCCCTTAGTAATCAGGGAACGATTCAAACACTCTATCGCACTAAAGGCGGTAAATTCATAGCTGTCTTAATCCCTTAGTAATCAGGGAACGATTCAAACAGTGTTGAGGATGCAAAAGCACACCTATTAGTAGTGTCTTAATCCCTTAGTAATCAGGGAACGATTCAAACATGGCGACAAAAAAGAGGTTAAACAATCATGGATTGTCTTAATCCCTTAGTAATCAGGGAACGATTCAAACCAAGGCGATGCTAGTGGATGCGGGTACAATCGCGCCGTCTTAATCCCTTAGTAATCAGGGAACGATTCAAACATCAGCGAGTTACACGTTAGCCAAAAAAAATTGGCGTCTTAATCCCTTAGTAATCAGGGAACGATTCAAACTAAATGTTACAAGCAACGGCTTCACAATTGAGGCGTCTTAATTCCTTAGTAATCAGGGAACGATTCAAACCTTTGTTGAGGGACAGTGGTACGAGTTCTCAGTGCGTCTTAATCCCTTAGTAATCAGGGAACGATTCAAACTGAACGCTTTAGCCATTAAAATGGCTAATTCAAGGTCTTAATCCCTTAGTAATCAGGGAACGATTCAAACCGAGTACCGCATACCTAATGTGGGTCGGCGATTTAGTCTTAATCCCTTAGTAATCAGGGAACGATTCAAACTGCTACCGCCGATGCTACCGCCGTCTTAATCCCTTAGTAATCAGGGAACGATTCAAACTTTAGCAATGTATCAAAATTGTCACGCTTGGTTGGTCTTAATCCCTTAGTAATCAGGGAACGATTCAAACTGCGTCTGCATCCGCATTGGCTTTATTTGTTCAAGTCTTAATCCCTTAGTAATCAGGGAACGATTCAAACTAATTAGTGCAACAAACAACACCTTCACAATTGGGTCTTAATCCCTTAGTAATCAGGGAACGATTCAAACAAGAGAGAATTGGTTATTTTTTAACCAACTGAAATGTCTTAATCCCTTAGTAATCAGGGAACGATTCAAACAGTTTTAGCAATGTTAGCAAATTATCGCGTCTGTCTTAATCCCTTAGTAATCAGGGAACGATTCAAACGCCAATTATTGAAAAGGTACTAACTCCGATTAGTGTCTTAATCCCTTAGTAATCAGGGAACGATTCAAACTTATCTGGGTCACCTAAAAGACCAAAGTTGATACAGTCTTAATCCCTTAGTAATCAGGGAACGATTCAAACGAAGTGATTTTCGCAGCATTGACAGACCATCATGAACGTCTTAATCCCTTAGTAATCAGGGAACGATTCAAACACTAACTTTAGGGGATTTTATGAAAAGCATTTTATGTCTTAATCCCTTAGTAATCAGGGAACGATTCAAACGCAAATAACAGTACAATTGTCACATGAGCATTGTGTCTTAATCCCTTAGTAATCAGGGAACGATTCAAACAGCTTACAAACTACTAAGGGGGTTATTGTGTTTAGTCTTAATCCCTTAGTAATCAGGGAACGATTCAAACCTACGCATATGAGTTAATAGAATATTGCTATGTCTTAATCCCTTAGTAATCAGGGAACGATTCAAACAGCAAGCAAAAAAGAATATCAGTTAAAAACAAGCGTCTTAATCCCTTAGTAATCAGGGAACGATTCAAACCCACTTTAGACAATTGGATTAAGGCAAGTAAGTCTTAATCCCTTAGTAATCAGGGAACGATTCAAACGTTACACGCAAGATATTAACGATTGCAGGGATAAAGTCTTAATCCCTTAGTAATCAGGGAACGATTCAAACAACGAGCGGCAAGGCCAAATGGTTTAACTTTTATTGTCTTAATCCCTTAGTAATCAGGGAACGATTCAAACCACCCTTTAAAACGTGCTGTTATGCTACAATTCGGGGGTCTTAATCCCTTAGTAATCAGGGAACGATTCAAACGCACCTGCCAAGGCTGATGCACCTGCCAAGGCTGAGTCTTAATCCCTTAGTAATCAGGGAACGATTCAAACGCAAACTATTGCAGCAAATAATGGCAAATGATTATGTCTTAATCCCTTAGTAATCAGGGAACGATTCAAACCCATTCATACCGCTCCAGTACATACCAATTGTGTGTGTCTTAATCCCTTAGTAATCAGGGAACGATTCAAACAAAAGCGATACAACAAGACTAGCGTTAAGGCTACTGTCTTAATCCCTTAGTAATCAGGGAACGATTCAAACGTATCTAAGGCGTTGTTAGAGGCAATTGCCTCGTCTTAATCCCTTAGTAATCAGGGAACGATTCAAACCAATGGACAAAACAATAGCAGACTTGCATCCAAGGTCTTAATCCCTTAGTAATCAGGGAACGATTCAAACAGCGATACCCTTGTTAAAAGAGTACAAGGGTATTGGTCTTAATCCCTTAGTAATCAGGGAACGATTCAAACACAAACAATCAAGCGACCCCCACAAGTGAATATCAAGTCTTAATCCCTTAGTAATCAGGGAACGATTCAAACGTATGGTCAATTAACAAAGGCTAAAAAACAAGGGGTGTCTTAATCCCTTAGTAATCAGGGAACGATTCAAACTTAATTAAACTCGCCAAACACTCAAAACACGTTATGTCTTAATCCCTTAGTAATCAGGGAACGATTCAAACTCAGGTGTTTGTGCTGCATTAGTCACGGCTGTGCATGTCTTAATCCCTTAGTAATCAGGGAACGATTCAAACAAACCCCGATTTTACCCCTAGCATCACCGTTGTTAGTCTTAATCCCTTAGTAATCAGGGAACGATTCAAACGCCGTGTTGTTTATTTTACCCCTGCATCTACTTCGCGTCTTAATCCCTTAGTAATCAGGGAACGATTCAAACAACCTAGCAAAGGGCGATGCCCTCGCTATGTTAAGGTCTTAATCCCTTAGTAATCAGGGAACGATTCAAACATTAACCCATCCGAACATGACGGCATTAGGCGCGGTCTTAATCCCTTAGTAATCAGGGAACGATTCAAACACCAATTAGCAGTAAAAATCGCTAATTCTAGTTTTGTCTTAATCCCTTAGTAATCAGGGAACGATTCAAACCTTAGCAACAAAGCGTTGGTCTCGTTTGTACTGTCCGTCTTAATCCCTTAGTAATCAGGGAACGATTCAAACAATGGGCTTACATAACAACCATGCAGCATCAAAACTGTCTTAATCCCTTAGTAATCAGGGAACGATTCAAACACAGTGTAAACAAGGCTAATTTAGCCAAAACACTGTCTTAATCCCTTAGTAATCAGGGAACGATTCAAACGATTGGCACGGGCGTGGTATGGCTTGGCTCTTTAAGTCTTAATCCCTTAGTAATCAGGGAACGATTCAAACAGAGGATATGAATGCGGTTATAGCTTTCTTACAAGAGTCTTAATCCCTTAGTAATCAGGGAACGATTCAAACGCCAGAGGCAGTAGCAACGCCAGAGGCAGTAGCGTCTTAATCCCTTAGTAATCAGGGAACGATTCAAACGAATCGAACGGCCTTGTAAAAGCTACCGCCATTGTCTTAATCCCTTAGTAATCAGGGAACGATTCAAACGAAAGCGACATTTTAACACCAGTTAAATACAACAGTCTTAATCCCTTAGTAATCAGGGAACGATTCAAACTGCTAATGCTAGTTTTTCGGCTATCTTAGAATGTCTTAATCCCTTAGTAATCAGGGAACGATTCAAACAGCTTAACGTGCGACACCCCACACGTTTATAAGGTCTTAATCCCTTAGTAATCAGGGAACGATTCAAACACCAAAACCGTTGCCACAATTGAACAAGCCTGTAGTCTTAATCCCTTAGTAATCAGGGAACGATTCAAACGATGAGTTTTTGGCAAAAGGCGGCAAAATAAAAACGTCTTAATCCCTTAGTAATCAGGGAACGATTCAAACGAAAGCGACATTTTAACACCAGTTAAATACAACAGTCTTAATCCCTTAGTAATCAGGGAACGATTCAAACTGCTAATGCTAGTTTTTCGGCTATCTTAGAATGTCTTAATCCCTTAGTAATCAGGGAACGATTCAAACGATAGTGCGAAAGCGCATTTGTTAGCTTTAGGCATGTCTTAATCCCTTAGTAATCAGGGAACGATTCAAACTTTAGCAATGTTTCAAAACTTTCACGCTTAGTCGCGTCTTAATCCCTTAGTAATCAGGGAACGATTCAAACGTTATTAAGTGGGGATATTGTTGAGTTAGGTTAGTCTTAATCCCTTAGTAATCAGGGAACGATTCAAACAAAAAGCAATGGCAATGTAACGTTCTTGAATGGTCTTAATCCCTTAGTAATCAGGGAACGATTCAAACATAGTTATTTGTTGCTTTGACAAAGACTTACACGTCTTAATCCCTTAGTAATCAGGGAACGATTCAAACTCAGTTTAGGAACAACCTACGAAGTTATGGTGCGTCTTAATCCCTTAGTAATCAGGGAACGATTCAAACAATAGTAGCGTTATCGCTGCAAGCTGCAAATAAGGTCTTAATCCCTTAGTAATCAGGGAACGATTCAAACTTACCCAAGATTGTACGATTAACTGTGTAAAATTTGTCTTAATCCCTTAGTAATCAGGGAACGATTCAAACGAGTGTATATCGAAACGGCATTAAGCCAAAACTTAAGTCTTAATCCCTTAGTAATCAGGGAACGATTCAAACTATTTTTAGGGTATAACAGGGCTAACATTAAGCCGTCTTAATCCCTTAGTAATCAGGGAACGATTCAAACTGCACCTTAAAAATTTCTCCTTATAATCAGTAGATTACAAGTACCCTTATAGAAAAAACGAGACTTGCAAAAGTTGGCGGTTTTTTAATCAATTTTAAACCTAAAAATAACCCTTAAAACAGGGAGGAATGGCTCAAATTTGACATGAAAATGTGGCATGTTAAAGAGCAAAAACAGTGCTGCGGATGCACAGTCTAAAAGTTAAACTTAACACAAAAAAGCCTGCGGTGGTAGTCGTGCCTAAACAGTTTAAGAACGGCTCGCACGGCAGGCAATAGCTTATGTTTTGGTTGCTAAAAAAGGTTTGCCTTGGCTAAATAACTGAATACCATCGGCCAATAATGACGCACCTAAAAACTCAATATCGTCAAAACGACTAATAGCATACAAACGAATGTCGTCTTGGTTAATGTCAATTAAGCGCGTAAGTTGGTTAAGAAACTGCGTGGCATCAGCATTGTTCATTTCTACATAAAAAACCGAATACTGTAAGGGCATAGCCACTTTTTTGGCGCATTTATGTACGCGGCGCAAACGAGCTGGGTCTTTAATGTCGTAGCATAAAAGCAAAGGAGTGGTACTGCTCATGTTTGTTCTCCGCCGTTAGCCAACACGGTAAAACCGTTATCGGGTAAGTCTATGTGTAGTTGCGTGTGAATACTGGGTGACTCTAGCAGGGTTAAATACGCCCACAAAAAAAGCCGTGTACAGTGAGCATTTAACTTAACCGAAAGCGGTGTATCAAACCGTGGGCTAACCAAAAAAAGGCTTTGTTGGCCGTTGATGTTAATTACATAATTTTTGCAGTCGTCATAAAAGCTATCATTGGCTGTTTGATTGACGATACTCCATAGCTGTTTAATAACATTGGGGTTATAGCTGTGATTTTCTAAGGAGGAGTAAATGCTTGCTAATGCAATGTTAAGATGCTCAATATCGTCGGTGCTCATGGTAGGGGTAGGCACAAAGGTAAAACCTACGCCTTGACGTTGTTGCACGTAATCATCGTGATGCGCTACATAAATGCCCGTTTGTGGTACGTGAGTAATGGGGTTGTGGTCGAATTTGTATTCATCTTCATTGCCTTGGTGTTGTTTGGTATTTTGGTTGCTCATGTGTTCAAAAATAAGTTTCATGAGGTGATTCCTTGCAATGATTAAAAGATAGCTAAAGTGTAAATCGCTTTTTGTAAAAGAGAAGGGTTTGTAAGCTTGTGGTTTAAGTATGCAATTGTTCTAAGGCATATTGCTCTAGCATTTCTTGTAGTTGCATAAGTACTGTTTGCAATTTTTGAGCAATAGCCGTGTTTTGATGGCTATAAAAGTCTCGTTTTAGGGCATCATTTACGTCAGCAAAGCGTTGTAACCATTGCAAAATATCTCCTTGAATCCAATACAGCATTAAGTCTTCTACATCGCAAAATAGTTTGTTACGTACCGTGGTGCCTGCGGCTAAGCCATGTGCCATTAGTTGCTCGCCAAGCATACATGTTAGGAGTTTTTTGCCTTGCTGATACAGTTGTGTAAATACGCTGTCTAATTGGCGATGTTTGAGGTATGCAACAAGCTGTTTTTGCAAAAACTCTTGGCGCGTGCCTAAACTGCCACGGCTAATATGCAAACTGGCAAATAAAGCATAGTGTTGGTTCTCGAGCCAATTGTTATAGTCTTCTTGACAGGCGTGCTCGCAAAAACAATGTTCTACCCACAAAGCTAAGGGTTTGGTTTGAGGGCATGGGTGATAAAGTTGCGCGCAAACATGGCCTTGCTCATCAAAAAAAGTCACAGGAATATGCTGTTTGGCAATGCTTAATAAGGTGCAAAAACCGTCTTTGACTAAGCCTATGTTGCCGTAGCATTGCACGCGTAATAAACGGCATATAGGCACACGACGCTCGCTGCTAAATTTGGGTATAATGCGTAAGCCGTTATCTTGTAACCACAAGCGATGCAAGCCGTTAGCGTCTAAAACCAAACTTTGATAGTCAGTCATCATACACCTCGTCATCTGCGGTAGGCTCTACAAAATAAGGACGCAAGTTATTTAACCAACGGCGCGCAATACGGCGTAATAATCTGCGCCAATGACGTGCTTGGTATTCGTAAGCGGCATAAAAATGAGCGCGGCCTGTTTTGCTGAGTGTGCAACCGCCATTAACGCTTTCATCCATTATAAAATGGTCGATGCGTAACACTTGTTGGTTAAACTGTTTTAATACCCAATAGTCAATACGGGCGCGTAATAGCTCCACCATGTCACAGGCCAACGATTCGCGCTTGTAGCTTAAATCATGATAAAAGCCGATTAAGGGGTCTAAACCTACCGCAGTTAAGCACCTAATACTTTCGTAGTGGGTGAGGCTATAGGTTAGCGATAAGGCGGCATTGATAGGGTCTTTGGGTGGACGACGATTGCGGCCTGTAAATTGTAAGCTGGCAGCTACGCAATAGGTTAATGAAGCAAAATAACGGTTTGCCGCAGCCCCTTCAAAACCGCGTAGGCTTTCTATGCTATGCGGTTGCTCTTTGAGTGATTGACGGATTTGCTCTAAGGTCTCGATGCCTTTGGTTAATGCGCGTGATTGTTGTGGTTGACGAGCAAGTAGTCGTTGCAAGGTGTGCTGTTGTGCGGTAATTTTAAATAACACTAATTGTTGTGCCGCTTTTTGGCGTAAATCATCACGATGATGCAGTTGATATTGGGCTAAGCGGCGTTCGGCATGGCCATGTCTAAAAGGCATGGTAAAGGTCATGTCGTCTGTTTTGCGTGGATTAAGAATAATGCAGGCAATGTTAGCTTTACTAAAGGCTTGTAATACATTGGTAGTAAGTGAGACGTTGCTAGAAATGACAATAAAACGTAAGTGGGTTAATGGCACAGACTGTGCTTTAACCATATCAGGATGATGAATAATTAAGCGCGAAGCTTCGACGCTAAGGGTTGTATCACGACGGTCTATATATAAACTTTCCATCACGGCCTCTCTTTAACCAATATACAAAAAGCTGGCATCAACGGGCGCACTGGCAGTACCAACGGCTTTTACAGGTGCGCTTTGACGTAATGGCACCATTAAAAAGTAATCTTCGGTTTCGTCTAAGACGCTTAATACTCGGCGTTTAAGGCGTTGTTTTTCTGATGGGGTTAAATAGCATTCAAACACTGATTTTTGGCCACCACAGGTATAGTCACGTAATACATGCAAAGCACGTTGTAAGCGTTTAGGCTCACGAACATCGTAAGCGGCTAAAAAAAGCTGACGTTGAGCCATGATGTCACCCTCGATTAACTAAAACCTTGAGTTAAAGATAAACCAGTTTTAAATAGATATAATGAATTGCAAGCTTGTGTGAGTTAGTTTTTATCTAGCATTTAGTTATGATGTGAACATTAACTTATGGGGTAAAAAAATGGCTGTATATTTTGTGACACGTCATGCAGGTGCAAAGGAATGGGCTATGTTGCAGGGGGTTGCTTGTGATGTGTGCGTGCCGCATTTAGACCCTGTATTGGTTAAAGAAGGCGATGTAGTCATTGGCACATTACCCATTAATTTAGTAGCGATTGTGTGTGAGCAGGGCGGTCGTTATTTTCATTTAAGTTTGGAATTGCCTTTGGAGGCTAGAGGAAAAGAGCTTAGCCCCGCCGATTTGGTAAAGTACGGGGCTAAGTTGGAGGAGTTTGTGGTTAGGCGGAAGTGATTCCTTGTTTAATTAAAGATGACAAGTCAACGAGTTTCTTCCCGTCAATCACAGTAATATTATTTTCGGCGGCACGTGTTTTGGCATTAGCGGGCAACTCATATAAAGAAACAAAAAGGGCATGAGTATTTAAACCGCCAATATCTGCTAAAGCCGCGAGTTTATAAATAGACTCAAGAGGTGATGCCTCTTTATTGCTGTCCCAATTAATTGTTTTACACTCAACAATAAGTAGGTTTGTGCCATACAAGGCCATGACATCTAGCTCATTATATGTTTGCTTGCCTTGCCGCTGCGTACTTTTACTAAAGGACACATTAACCGAAATATCCCTAAAATTTAACTCGCTCAATTGACGTAATGTCTCTGCCACGAGAATATCGAGCCATGCACCTGCTACGATTTTTGCCGACTCTATCGAGTTAAAAGTCAGACGTTTCGAATTTATGCTAAAAACATTTTCTATATAAGGAATTGCCTGATACAGCTCATCAACTTGTGGGTTAGATTTTGGGTTATCTATGTACAAAGCAGGTTGTTTGTTATTTGATTTATGCTTAGTCAACGAACGCTCATACTGATTGATATTGACAATAATGGGTTTGGCCAACCAATTTAAATGACTAATGGCACTGCATCTTGCATCAAAATTATGACGCAAATACGTTGCAAGTTCTTGGCTATATTGTTTATGCTCTAAAGCAACATCAGCAATACTTTGTTTATTATTAATCTCGTATTGATAAATTTTGAGATACGCAGCTAATCGAATATTGGGAGTAATGCGTAAAGCGGTGTCTAAAGGTGCATCTAACCAGACAATTTGCCCATCATAATGTGCATAAAAGACTTTTGCGCCAAGTGCCGAAAAAGTCTTATAGGCTGCTACGGTGATGGTTTTTAATCCACCTGCTAAGTTGACCAAAACCTCATCATCAGCATGAACGTTTAACAACCAGTTGCTAAATGTATCTTCTAGAGCGTTGATATTAAGTTCTTGATGAAGATGCAAAGGCGTTTCAACTTTAATACCTAAAGCCCCAATTTGATTTTTTAATTCCTCATAATGTTTTTCCATTTCTTTGGTAACAGCAATGCAAACAAAATCAGGTTTAAGACTTGGTTCACTTAATGGCTGAATGTTGGCCGCATTTTGACCAGTTGCAATAATTAACATAACACGAGACATAGCTTTATTCCTTTGCATTAATGGATAGTGAGGGTTGACTGTCTAAATCCTCTAGCAACACACTAGGCGGCAACTGCTTACTTACCTTTACCCCTAAATCAACAAACTTGCTAACAGTTTTGGTAAGACTACCTTGGCCATCTTTTAGGGTGTTAAATGATTCACGATAGCTCACTTGAGCTTTATCAATGTGTTTTCCGAGGTCTTCCATTTTTTCAACAAAAATACGCAGTTTGTCATAGACGCGACTTGCCTGATCAGCCAACTCTTTTGTCGTTTGGTTTTGTCGTTGAATAACCCACAAATTAGCCACGACACGCAACACAGGCAATAAATTAGTTGCGGTAACAATGGCAATGTTTTTTTCGTAGGCTTCTTCAAATAACCACGGCGCGTGTTCGGCTGCCAAAATATACGCAGGTTCAACGCCCATAAACAAAAACACGAAGTCTGGCGAGTCTAATCCATTTAAGGTGTGATATTTACGCTGACCCAATTCGGTAATGTGGTCTTTTAACGCTTTGATGTGTGCATTTAGTGCGACCTTACGCTCTTGGTCAGTTTCGGCTGCAACGTATTGCGTATAAGCAATTAAAGACATTTTGCTATCAATGATGATGTGCTTGCCTTCAGGTAATTGCACCACAAAATCAGGACGTTGATTTTGTCCTTCATCGTTTTTAAACGTTACTTCTTTTTTGTACTCAAAATCTTTACGTAAGCCCGCGCGTTGTAGCAACAAATCTACTTTCTGCTCACCCCATGTCCCTTGTAGTTTTTTATCGCCCTTTAACGCTTTGGTTAGGTTAGCTGCTTCGTCGTTAATGCGCACATTTAGTTCACGCAATTTTTCCAACTCCGCCTTCATGGACGTTTGTCCTTCCACCGTATTGGTATGCACTTCATCGACACGCTTACGGAATGACTCTAATTGTTCTTTAAACGGATTAAGTAGTGTGTTCAAGCCTTGCTGACTTTGTTGGCTAAAATGTTGCTGTTTATTCTCAAAAATCTGGTGCGCTAGATTTTCGAACTCTTGCTTTAATTGCAGTTTGTTGTTTTCTAGTAATGACAGTTTTTCGGTCATGCTTTCAGCGTCTTTTAAACTGGCTGTTTTTAATTCTTGAATTTTGCCATGGTTAGCACTAAGTTCAGACTGTAACTCATTGATGTATTTGTCTTTACTATTAATAGAGAGTTGTAATTGAGCAAGTTGTTCTTTTTCAGCTTGCGCTTGGCCAATTTGGGAGTTTTGCGTTTTAATGGTTTGGTGGCTTTGTTCTAAACGCTCAAGTAACTCTGCATTTGCTTGCTGTAATTCGGTAATCTGTAGGTTGCGCTCATTAATGAGTGACTCATCTTTACGATTGGCCATTTCCAATTCTGCAATACGGCTGTGTGCGTTAGTAATCTGTTGGTTTGTTGAGAACAGATCTTGGTCTTTTTTAAGTAGTTCTTGACGTAACTGGTCAAGCTGTAATTTTTGCTCTTGTGCCTGACCTAGTTGCATTTTTTGATTTTCGATTAGCTCTTGATAACCTGTCTGTGATTGATTCAACGTTTGTAGTTGTTCGTTAAGTATATCAATCTGTGTGTTTCGCTCGGATAGGCGAGTATTTAGCCCGCTTTCATTCGACAGGCTAGCACTAAGTTTAGTACTGACTTCGGCATAATTGGTGCGTAGACTTTCTAATTGAATACGTATTTCTTGAGTGCTATGTTTGTCGCTTGCCATAGTCGAATTTAATTGCTGGTTTTCTTGCTTTAGTAACGCTAACTCTTGACGTAGCGTTTGCGATTCTTGTTGTTGCTGTTGTTTAAATACTTCAAAATCCGTTTTAGAACGGTTTTCAGATGCACTTAATACTCCTTTAGATAACAGACGACCAATCCAAACACCGACGGCTAAAAACACTAAACAGGCAAGACAAAGAAAAATCAAAGAAAATGTGTTCATTATGAAAGTAACCTCTAATTGTAAATATCAATAATGAACGTAGTATGAGCAACAAAAAACTAACTTGCTTGAATCACAAGCTTACGTTGCTTGGTAAGAATTACTCAGGATTGATGATGTATCGTCCTAACCCATGGGTGGCTGTTTTGCCTACATGAATATGTTCACCCAAGCTAAGTAACTCGCTAAAATCACTGACATTTCCGTTCAAAACAATGTCACCCATCAAACCATCTAACTCAATGAGCTGCTGCTGGCGGTTAGAATATCGAGTGATATCCATACGTTGTAGGGTTGATGTGTCCAGTTCAATCAATTCGGCCTGTTTTTTGAGGTGGCAAAAATCCAGTTTTGGCTGATCGTGGCTGTGTAAATCCGTGAGCTTTTGCACTCGCCGCGCTAACGTCATTAGCAGTAACGAGGCAGTTAGCTCTTCCCGTAATAAAACAATCTGCCCATCATGTTGTAGTCGTAACGGACTCGTAAAGCGTAACACCGTAGTCTTGCCATAACTGCGTGGTGCGACTTGCTCTTTAACGATATTTAATGTGCTATTAGCTTGATAAGCTAATAGTTCACCTTGGTGAACAGAGATAAGCTTGGCTCGACTTTGTGCTTTGCTAAAGCCACCTTCACAAGCGCGTTGCCATGCGTAGACTATTAACGGTAATTGATCTATGGCTTTACCCACGAGATTAAAACCAAATTGCCAAGTTTCGCCTGCCTCAATTAATCGCGAACCCATCTCAGGGACTTGGATGACATAAGGGTTGGCTGTTTGCCGAGTCAATGGGTTGTCGCTAATAGGGGGAGGGGTTTCGAAAATTTGTGTGTAGGCACAGGAGCGATATAGTGGGCAAGTTGTGCAGTCTTTATGCCGTGTAATACACGCTAGCTTTTTAAGTGCCATGCCAAACGCACCACGCAACATGGAACCTGCGTGCACAGGCAGGCGCAGGTCGTCTTGTTGTTGGATGGTGATGATGAGGCGGGTGATGGGAAGCATTAGTTTGGTACCTGTAGTTTTTGCCACAGTTCTTTTGCTTGTCCCTTTGTCTTACGGTCGGCACCTAAATACTTAAAAGCCTCTTCGGTTATTTTTTTGACTTCTTCAATGGTTTCTGTTGGCCAATCTGCTTTTACTTCATTTATAAAGTTAATAAGTTGCTTGCCTAAAGTAGATTCAGATCTAAATTGTCGGTTTTTACTTTTGTTTTTAGGTTTATCTTCCTCAAAGGCTTTTTTGAAATTAGAGATTGCTCTTTCGTAGACAGGTAATCCAGCTTGTCTAATTTTTTCGGCTTCTTCTACTTGTTTTTGCGCCAACTCATCGGCTAATTGGTTTGCTAATATGCGTTCTCTCTCGGCCATATCTATGGCTAATTGAATTTTTGCTTGTTCTTGAGTTTGTTTTAATTGAATGAGTTTGTCGCGTTGTGAATAGGCGTTGTTGGCTAAGGCGAGTTCTTTTAGCGTATTATGGGTTTGTGTCAAAAATATATTGTCTAACTCAATAAGCACCCAACCAAAAGGTAATAAATCAACGGCTTGTTTGCTGCTTGCGGTAGCTGCCAAACGTACTTCTGGTGTCTCAGCTACTTTTATGGCAACTTTTTTATCATAGCCACGCATGTTAATCACTTCTTTATGCTGAGGGATTTCGATAGCTCTGATATTGTCTAAGGTTTTGTTATAAGCACCACTATGTTTGCCTAAACGCAATAAAAAGGCTTTGTTTTGTTGTAGTGCTACGCCTAACTCGCCATCTAATAACCGATTTAAACCACTAACATAATTATCTGCTAAATAACACATATCATTTAGTTCGCGTAATTCTTTTTTTAGTTTGGGTAAATAATAGTCATTACATATACTTGCAAGAGCTTTTATATCTTTGGGAAGTTTTCGATTGGGGTCTTGGCTAGGATTCTCTAAAAAACGCAGATCAAAGTTAAAGGCTTGCCCACGAAAGCCGCTAACAGCTTCTAAATATGTAGTAGGACCACCTGCAGTTTTTCCTTCTTTTGCGACACGGCGTTTACTCACAGCAAATAAAACTTCCGTAGCAGGTAAGTTATCCACGTGGTGATATTCAGCGTCACTGATTTTTAGTAATTTCAATGGATCATCAGATGGGTTACGGAAGGCAAGTAATTCATTTGGAAGCTTTCTTGAATCTCTTACATCTTGCGGTTTTTTTAGTCCTGACTTTATTGCTAACTGATTTAAAATGGCGGTGCGAATAGCCCCTTTAATCGCACTACCCGTCATAATGGGTAAATGGCTATGTGGGTTTGTAAAGGTACGCATCACAGCTAGTTTGTTTAAAACAGCTTTGCTATTGCTTTCGGTTTGTACGGTTTTACCTACTTTTTCTTGATAATCAGTCACAAAACCTGATGCGACAGGTATCGTGCAGTTAGCTAAACTTGCTATTTTTTCACGCTCTTGATAGATAAAACTTTGAATTTTACGTAGCAAAAAAGAGCCGTCTTTTTCATTTTTTATAAGTAACTGTAATGCAATTAGTTTTTGGGGTTCTAATGCTTGAGCAATAACCATCTCATTAAAGCTATGTAACCAACCATGATCATCAATCACATAATTGGTGGGTAAAAAGTCTTCGCCACTGCCTAAATGCACAGGGCTTAGTGTCGAAAGTGTTGCGCGTGTGACCGTTAAAAAAGACATTATTTTAATCCTTAGTGTCCAAATAAATGGGTAATACGGGCGCGTAGCCTTGTTGTACTGTGCCACTAACTACTTTAGAAAGTCCGCTCAGGCCATTCCCAATAAAAAGGGCGTGTGTCATCTCTTTTGGCGTTAACACTGCCCCTGTAACCGCCATTAACACAGGGTTTTTAAACGGATTACCCATATAAACAGCTTCCGCTCCATGCCGACCAAAACGAACGCTAGTGTTGTAATAACAATGTTTATTTTGCCAATCTAAGCCTTGTGGCGTGGAGAAACCAAGTGTCAAATACGCATTTGCCTGAGCATGGGGTGTTATATTAACGGCTTGAATATTGGAGACCGTAAATTTGCCTGCGCCTGAAGAGGCTTCTTTGCCATAGCCAAATGCGCCAATATGATTCAGAGTGTCCATCAGTTCAGCTTGGCTAAATCGACACTCATCTAATACAGCGTAAATATCATAATGGCTTTTAGGATGATGATAAGTTGCTTGACGATTAAACGGAGAAAATCCACCTTCGCTGCCCGTGGTATTGGTTAAACGATTTAAACTGTTGTGAGGTTGTGTAACAGATATTTCCCATGCTCGACTTATAACTTTAGCGTTTTCTTCACTATCATTTTGTTCGTCAATGGATATCATCTCACCCAAACTATAGCTATCGTTATGCCATGCAGATACAGGTTTGGAGAGTAAGGCATAGGCATCACCCGTGTGTAGCCATAGTTTTTTCTTGGTTTCTTTACGCTTATCGGTATCGCTAAGGTTATAACCCAACAATGACAACGGTAATGTAGGGCGTGGTATATAGCCTTGAGGTAAGGTATTAGATAGCACGACAAAAGGTTGGCCTTGCGTGTAACCATCCAATAATTGCGCCAGCTTGGCTTCGCCAAAATTATGCCGAATTGCCCAGCACAATTGCCCAAATAAGGTATCGCTGGCCATTGGTGTAATAAAAGGGCTTTGCGGCGTAAGTGTTATTTTAAGCAATGTGCTAGTCATATTTAATCTCACGCAAAAGCTTCAGTGCTGTCAAATTGGGCTTGGATGTCGAGTTTGTTTTGTTTGAGGTTAACAAAACGTACTTTGCCATAACCACGCGACCCATTGCCGCCAATACCATCCAGTTCTAATAGTTTTAAGCCTGCCAAAACAACACTTAATAAGTCTTTATCACTGTCGAGTTGTCGAATGGTGAGTTTAAAATTAAAAGTTGCACCAGCAGGTACACGTTCACTTTGGCGTGGATGTTCAGCAACACCTTTGATTCGATCAATAATATTTTCGCTTTTGGCTTCGGTATAATTTTGTTGTTGGTCATTGCGCTCTTTAACCCATGTATCCGTTAAATGACAATCCCAAAAACTTAAACGGGTAGGACCAATTTCAACGGTCATTTTTTCATCATTGGCATCACCAGAAATTCCAAATAGTTTGGCAATATCTTTCGCTGCAATCAGTTTTTTGTCAGTGAGTTTTTTTAATACCTGTGCAGAAACCGGCTTGCCGCCGCACTCACTGACCACACCCGCTTTCCATTCTAACATCGAGCGCATTTTGCCTTTTAAGCTAGAGCCAGGAATGTAAGGTTGATTCGTGTAAGGGTGTTTAAGTACGGGATTATCAATGCCGCCAATGTGTAACTCTTCGCTACCTGCGCCAATGTGTAAGCCTGTTACAAGTTCTAATGTGCCTTCGATGGCAATGATGTTGGTTAGTTGCATAATAAGATACTCCGTTAATATAAATGATTATTTAGGGCCATAGACTTTGTAAAAGCCCATAAATGCCTCAAAAAAGAGCTTGCAGTTTTTAAGCGACGCTTTATCAGTAATTTGAGTGATGCATTCACGCATCAGTTTTTCAAAATCCTGACTTACATTACCGCGGGCACCGGCATAAGCTACTTTAGCAATCAACATGTGAATCAATGGTAGTTGTGCTTTAAATTGCTCTTCTGTTAATTGGCGGCTACGTTGTTCCCAGTTTAAAATTTCGTCATAAAATCCGCGTAATTGCGTCGATTTGTTCATTCGTGGATCACCTGAATTAGCAATCATTTTTGCTGTGTTTTCTGCTGTACTGGAAAATAAACCAATATCAGGACTTTTTAAGTTAATACTCATGAATATAATCCTCTGTTGTTAGCGTTGCGTATCACGATGACGATATAGGTAAGTAGTCACTGCCAAACGATATGCTTTACCTAAAGCATCTTTGTGCTGAGACGTATCAAGCTGCTTCACTATGCCTAGTGCTAGGCGTTGTGACTCTTGCTGTGCAAGTGATTTTTCTGTTTTATACAAGGGTTGAATGTGCCTAAAAGATCGATAAACAACTTGCGAGCGCCACAATGCAGCTTTTGGGTTACTGTGTTCTTGTGCGACCATATCTGTCCATTGCAACAAAGCATACAAAAAAGCTGTGCTGAGTTTATAGTCTTCCCGCCATGTATCTAACTCTTTGTAAGCTTGTAAAACTTGGTTGAACTGCTGCCATGACAAACTTTGTCCTAAACAATGGACGGCATTTTTGCGCGTAGATCCGTTAATGTAGCCTTTTGCTTTTTCTAAAGAATCTTCAGCTTGCTCTGCTAAGTAATTAATCGGAATCCCTGCTTTAGTTAGTGTTAACCCTGCGGAAAAATGCAAATTCTTGTTGTCCGCACAGTAACGAGTAAATTCTTCACGCATTTTTTGTGCTAATTGCATTAAGTCATACCAAGGGCCAATTAAAAAGAAGTCGTCACCACCAGCAAAGACGGTGTATACAGTCGGATAGTCTTTTTGACATAAAGCAGGCAAGTAAACAGCAAAAAAAGCGTTCATTTGTCGTGATAACGCTGCCATCTTGGCAAAGCTGGGTTTATCTTGGCCATGTTGAAAAATAGAGCCTAAGTTATCAACATCGCCTTTTAATACACCCAGTGCCGCAATCCCGCGCCATTTACGCTCATTATGGTTATTAAGCTCATTGGCAAGTAGTTTGTTTTCATGTGCCAAATGATTGAAGGTTTTGATATCACCGATGCTAAAACTTTGCTCATCTTGTGGATAGCGGTCAGAGACTTGCTTGTCTTGCGCTGTGAACGTTGGTACATAACTGTTAATGGCGCGTTTTGCGTAACCATGCCAACCTGTATCATCCATAGTTTTTGCTAAACTAATATCATATAAGCGGCGAATATTGCCATTTGCCGCCTGTTGGCCAAATTTACCACTTGACTCTTCATCACCTGTAAAGCGAACGTTGTAGCCAAATATGCATAATTTAAGGGCATTTTTTGCTACGCCAAGACTTTCTTGAGATATGACTAAGCGTTGAAAATGAGGAACGGCCAAACACTCACCAACGGTTATATGATCAGCGGCTAACTCACTAATAGAAATATTGTTTTTATTAGTGTGAGTGGCAGGGGCGTAGCCATTCAGTCGACAAACACCTAGCTCGTTATTAAAATCGGTTAAATAATCCTTAAACACAGCTGGCGTTGCGTTAACAGAACATAAGTCAAAGGAGGACAGTTTTGTACGTTCTAATTGTTCGAACAATTGCTTCATAAGGTCTTTAAAGCCAATTGCATTATTAGCATTCTCATCTTTACTACGGTTTAAGAAGTGATTACAGCTAGCGGGCAACCACGCCAAACCTAACGAAGACTGACCATAGGTATATTGTAAAAACCAATCATTGATTTCTTGTTGTACGGCTTGTAGCTTGCTTTTGGTGTCGTCTGTGTTGGCCGCAACAATCAAAAATTTACCTGCAGCATTTTGCACTAAGCTAGTAGGTGGTAATTCGAGAGCGTCCAAAATTTTGAGTGCCGCACATTCTGCTAATAAAGACACATAAAAGGAGCGTCCGCGTAATAATTTGGCAGCTTGTTTACCTGACTCACCACCATTCGAAAAGATAAAGTTTTGAATGCCAAAGAAATCTCCCTGTACCAATAAGAGTTTTTCTTCATCCCAATCTTGGCGATGCTTTAGTTTTATTGTTGCTTCATCGTCAGTTTTCTTGAGTTCATCATGATAACGCCATAACCCAACAGCAAGGGCTGCGGTGGTACGTGAGTGGTCGTATAGCGATACTTCGGGTTTAGTATTACCTGCGGTTGCTGCAGGAATAACATGGGTATAAATTTGCCATAAGCTATCAAAGTGGTCTAACCATAAAGGCCATTGCTCACGGTGTGATTTTGGTGTTTTAGCAACATCAGTTAATAATCCCTGCCATAAGGCTAGATATTCCGCTTGGGCTTTTTTATTGTCTTCACCTTCACATTTTTCACGTAATTGAGGAAACAGGCTGTTTGCTGTTAATGGCTTTAGGGGGAGGCGATATTTTAACTCCTTAGAACTTTTTTCCCCTTGCTGAATTTGCTCAAGTAGACTTAATTGGCGTGCTTGGTAGTGATTATGCCCTGTTTCAGTTTTATCTTCGGATTGATTATATTTTTCAAAAGCTTCGCGTTCAAAGCCCGATGCGACACGGTCAGCTGTGGCAATAATCCACTGTAAAAACGTCTCGGGACGGTGATGACGTGCAGCTGCATTAATTAACGAGTTGTCCGCTTCATGACGGCTAAGTGCGCTACCGAAAGGTGAAAAATCTGTACCTTTAAGGTTAGGTAAGTGTGGCTCTAATTGATCCATAGCTAACGCTGTGTACGCTGCATGAATATGTGTCCAACGCTTATCAAACTTAGGGCAATATTGGTCTTTATGTGCGTCCAAAACGTCTTCTTTGACGCTAATCCGTGCACGTTCGGCTAATTTACCTAAATCATGCATATAAGCGGCAAAAGCCATACGGCTGGCTGCTTCTTGTCTTTGACTCATTATACGTCCCTCATTTAATTTCAATTTGTTGTGTAGACAAATCTAGCTTGTAGCCTGTGCCTTTACGTTTAGTATTGATGGTTAAGCGTTTGGCGGTTTCTTCGCCATAAATAGTTTTAAAGGCTTTACGAATGTTGGTAAGTCTGTCATCAAAAAAGGTTCTATCCATACCGTTTTTAAGCGTATTGTCCACCGCGTCATGGCCTATTTCACCTTTGCCAATCACGTGTTTAACGTGTTGATATTCAGTCAAAAAGTCTTTAGCTAAATGATGATATTCGGTACTTGGAATATCTTTATGTGGGGCAATAATTGCCTCTAGTTTTTGTTGTGCGCGTTTAGCAAACCATAAATAAAAGGCAAATTCGCGCGGGGCTAACTTGCAAGCAATGTTATTAACCAAAATAGTTTGAGTTTGAGTGTTAATTTCTAAACGAATATCACCTGTTGCTAAGGCGATACGCTCTACAACTTCACTAAATTTGGCTTTATGCAATAAGGTCTTTTCGGGTAAATGATGACGTAAACGCACAAAAGGAATTTGCGCCAACCACACTTGGGCATCGTAAGCATCTAAACGTTCAGTTTTTCCATTTGGTGTAATAAATGTTGTTTGTGGCGTAGGGGCAGGGTAAAAAAACTCGCGTGAAGACTCAAAATCGCTACTCACCAACACATGAGACATACGGTCTTGTACCCGACCATACAAAGACAGTGCATAACCAGCATAAAAACCCATGGTTTTACGGCCACCTGCAATAGACACGTGAACCTCTGTATCGTCGTCTTGAGTAAACAAGCGCACTTGCTCACAAATGGCATTAGCGGCGTATTCGTTATCTTGCGGTGTTTTTAAATCAGTAAGAGCTGTTTCATTTTCATTATAAATGGCATGTAAACATGATTCATCAAAGAGAATTGTGGGTAACTGATATTCGTCTAATAAACGGTCGAAATGGCCATCTTTAAATAAACTGGCGCGAATTTGCGTTAAACCACCTGTGGTGCTAATGACGTGTATTTCATCAGGAGTCCACTTGTTTTGACCATCCGTAGGTTTAACCGCCAAGCCATATAAAGTCTCGGTTACGATTTGTGGTGACATACCAGTAACAAGTAATAGAATTTTTTTCATAAGTGTTAGTCCATCAGATATAAGATGGCTCATATTAAGTGAGTGTTATTAGATTATGTTTTTTTACAAGCTTGCAAATAAAGAAAGGAGGGTGCGAAATGAAAAGAGCTGTCCTTGCTAATACTAACTTGAAGTTTTAATGTTTTTATCAGAATAAATTTTATAAATCAATAAAGTTTTACTGCTGGTTGTAATGGTTTGGTGCTGCAGGCATTAAATATGGCGATTAAACGGTGCACACCAACAAAGCGTCTAGGCGTTTAGTCACATCATTTAACGCCAAAGAGATATTAGACAAGCCGTATTCAGGTGTAATTACACCATCATCAATACATTTTTGACAGCCACGACCCTTTCGGCCATCAATCGAAATATATTGTTTAACGTGACCTGCATGTGTTTTACAAACCAATTGATGGCAGCCGACACATTCATCAAGTCCTTTTTCTGTTTGGCAAACATAACATTGATGAGACATTTGATTACTCCCAATTAACTAGCACGCGGATGAATATGCCTAAACGTTAAATTAATACGCGGTTTTAACGCTTTAGCCTGCTTAGGTACGCTATGTTGCCAATAATGCTGTGTTTCACCTTGCATAATCAACAACGAGCCATGACCTAAAAGCACTTCAAGTTTTTCGTTGGCTTGACGTTCTTTTTCATGACGGCGTAATAAAAAACGGCGACTTTCGCCAAAGTTTACCGAAGCAATCATAGGATTTTTGCCCAACTCAGGCTCATCATCAGTATGCCAAGAAATATGGTCTTGACCATCACGATACAAATTTAACAATACACTGTTAAAGCGTGTTCTCGTGAGAGCCTCCAACTGGTCGCGCAAATAATCTAAAGCCGAATTCCACGGCAAAGATTGCAGGGTGATTCCTGAATAAGTATAGGGATGGTCGCTGTCGCCATGCCAAGACGACAAACGCGGTAGGGGGATTTTTTTGCCATACATTTTAATTTCGTCTTGTTGCCACGGAATGTTTGTCCACGGTGTATTGGCAGATAGCTCTTCGGGTAAGGTGTGTCCTGCGCTGTTGGCCAACAAAAAGTCTAAAGCACGATTAGCAATTTTGGGGCTAAAAAACTCAGGAAAATACAAAAGCTCACCTTGAGGGATGATGATTTTATAGCCTTGTATTTGATTAAACATCATAGGTTGGCAAGCATAATCGGCTAAGGAGGGCAGTTTTATGCCATCAGGCAACGTACTTGTGTGGCTGTCGGCAAATAAATCAAAAGTCATGTTAGCCTCCTTATTGAATCACAAAAATCTTGGCATAGCGTGGTACTCTGTATTTACAAATGCGTTGTGAGCGCATTTCAAAACTTTCTACATCGCAAAAGTTTTTGTTGTAATACATATTTTCAACATCGCCATCAAAAAAATCACAAAATTGGTTAATACCATTAACCGCTTGATTATAATTAGGGCTACAACATACAAAGATATTTACGCCAGACAAACTTTGTTTGATGCAATTAGCTAAAGCTGAAATATCAATAGTAGGTAAATCTAAGACATTAGACAATAAATGAACAGTGACATCATGTTGGGTGAGTAAATCATTGGCGGTGAGCTTGTCAAATTTGCTGCAGCTTTGTTTGATATGTGTGTAGTGCAAGGTATTATTTTTAACTGCTTCTTTTAATGCTAAAGCAGAAGGCTCAATCAAAATCACTTCTTCAAACTGATAGCCTAATTGACGTTCACGATTAAACTCTTGCAATACCATGCTGGCCAAACCTTGGCCACAACCATAGTCAATGACACTAATAGGCTTAGTGGTGTTTTGCAGCGCAGTAATTTGTTCTAGTTTTATAAAACGGCCAAAGGTAAAATCAAATAAATCAATGAGTTTGGCAAAGTGCTGATTGGCAAATAGGGCATTATAAGCCATCAACTGGCTTTCATTTTTGCAAATATAGTGATTAGGTTTGAGAGTGCCATAAATATCCCATTGCACATGAGCAGGCAGAGCAGCAAAACGTTGAGTGCTGTTTTTGACCAACTGAGCAAAACTTGCCAAATGATTGCTTGCAGATACGTTCATTGCAACACCCTTATAAATAATCGTTAAGAAATTAACGTGTAATTTATCAGGGCGGGTGTGCAAATATGGCTTTTGCAAGCTTGCGATGATTATTTGAGTTTGCCAAAAACGATTAACAGAAAACCCGCTTTTGGCGGGTTTGGTGCGGTTTAAAAAGGAATGTCGATATCATCAAAGGGGGGTGGGGGTTGATGGGTTGGAGGTGGATTATTGTGTTTGGGGGCTTCTTGATCGGCACTGTTTTGTACAAAGTCAAAACTGACCAGAGTCCCTTTGAGGCTACTTTTGCCGTTATATTCTTCAATGTGAATATCATCGGCACGAATAACAATTTGCTTGCCTTTAGTAAAGTAGGGTTGCACTTTTTCGGCTTGTTGACCCCACATTGTCAAGTTTAGCCACTGTGGCTTTTTGTGTTGGCCGTAGCCAATATCATAAACCACCGATACGCTTAAAACGGGTTTGCCGTTAGCCGAGCGTAGTTCGGCATCACGCCCGATTCGTACTAATTTAATTAGCATAATAACTCCTAATAGCTTTGCTGTTCCTAATTTAAAGTTGATACGCTTATCAATTATTTTGTAAGCCTTACTATCATATCATCACATTTTTGTATTGAGATAATTTGCAAGCTTGTGATTTGAAGAAGTCTTAATCCCTTAGTAATCAGGGAAGAGTTACAACTGACATCTGCTGTTGTTAGCAAAATCAATGATGTGTCTTAATCCCTTAGTAATCAGGGAAGAGTTACAACAGCCGAGTTATCACGAACCCTGAAAATCAGTAGCGTCTTAATCCCTTAGTAATCAGGGAAGAGTTACAACAAGTTCGTCGTATTGATAAAGAGGCAGATCCGTCTTAATCCCTTAGTAATCAGGGAAGAGTTACAACTTAATGGTCTGACTTTGGTTCCCCATCATCAGTCTTAATCCCTTAGTAATCAGGGAAGAGTTACAACGTCATTGCATCATATCTAATATAATGCTTACTTGGGTCTTAATCCCTTAGTAATCAGGGAAGAGTTACAACCTCTTGTGGTTATCATGTACACGGTGATGAAGGTCTTAATCCCTTAGTAATCAGGGAAGAGTTACAACGCATTGCCGAGCGGCTTGCGTACTGTTGACCAGTCTTAATCCCTTAGTAATCAGGGAAGAGTTACAACCGCACACCCTCTTTTTATTTAACAAAATCAGTAAGTTACAAGGGGCACTAGGGAAAAATTTGCTTTTGACAAACCGCGCCATGAAACACCCTCGTGGAACATACTAAAAGCTATTAAAAAAGAAGATTTAATCGCTTACATTATTTTTATTAAAGAACAAAAAGGAGTGCAATCCACTGGCCAATCATAACTCAAACTATTTGCGGTGGCTAGCCATTTTTTACTTAATAAAATCAAGTACATCCTTGTACTGGCAACCTAGCCCATCCTAAAATCAACCCCTAAAACAGCCTTCCTTGCTTGGCCTTGCAAGCCTTCCTCCTAAAAGTACCATCAATGCCAACAACACAAGTATTTTGGCAAAATGCGTAAGTCCTGACATTAACGAATCTTGTGCTTTTCCATTAAACCACTCCACACAATACCCTCTTGCAATACATTAGCTCCCAAACTTTGCATCGGACTGCGTACAGGAATGGTGTAACAACACAAATCATCTTTTTGAGCATCCACACAGTCACTTAATTGTTGCCAACAACGGCGCATGGTCGTGGGTGTTCCCACCAATAAATACACGCTCTTTTGAATACGCAATGCCTGCCCCTGCAAAATCTTCGCTGCCTTGCGTAAGCGTTTGGCATCGCTTATGTCATAACAAAACACATATTCAGTCATGATTACCCCTCCAGTTCACTCAATAGTACCGCTTCAAACTCAAACGGTTTACCTTCAATCAGTTGACCTAGCTCACGCATTTGCTGCCACATTTTTTTGCGTAAACTGCCGAGTAAGGTTTCATACGCTTGATAAAAACGTACACGACCCGCTTTGTTGAGTTGGCACATAGTGTCGGCTTGGCTAAAGTCTTCTTTACGCAACACTTGCGTTGTGACTAAACGCCAGCACAAATGGTCAATATGATGACGTAGCGGTTCAACCAAATCACACGCCAACGACTCTCGGCCATGCGTGATGGTGTGATAAAAACCAATATGAGGATCTAAACCTGCGGCATGAATCGCCAAAACGGCCTCGCTGTGTAATAAGGCATAACCCAACGATAACAAGGCATTAAAAGGGTCTTTGGGTGGACGGCGATTACGGCCATCAAAACCAATACTGTCTGGTAACACATGCGCTAAAGCTTCAAAATAACAGGCTGCTGCTGCACCCTCTAAACCACGTAGAGTATCGACCGAGGTACATTGATGCAGTGGCTTACTGTTAATGCCGTTAATGCGCTGAATGGCTTTGCTTAACACCAGCTTGGCTTTGGGTTGCAAACTGGCCATTTCTTGTAAAACAATCACATGACCTTGTAATTTTTGCGCGACCAACAAACGGGCATAACTGAGACTTAACAACGTATCGAGACTGGTTTTATATTGCACTTGGCGGCGTTGAGCATCTTTACTGTAGGTTGGCATTAACAAGGTGGGTTGTGCTTTGTAACCGTATAGCACTACAACCCCAATTTGATATTCTCCTAATTTAGCCAACACACTGGCACTGAGCTGTACATCGCCCTGTAAAAATATCCGCTTTAAGGGGGCGAGGGGAATGGTACTCACACGGGTTTTGTCTTGATAGACGGCGAGTGCGTTGCTATCCACTTTGAGTTCTATTCCACGTTTGTCCACAAAGAGCGTATTCATGGCGGTTCTCGTTATTGTTGTTTTTGCAGCGATTAGTGAATAAAAAATGAACCCATGTTTTGTTCAAAATCGCGGTGTTTACCAATATGCAAAACGGGTTGACGTGGATCTAAACGTATAATGTGTAAGCGGTCTGTATCGATGTCGATGAGCGTTAATAAATGGTCTTTGGCAGCGTTTAACTCACTGGCAGTAAACCAACACTCCATCGCTGATTTTTGCCCTTGTACTCGCCAAGCCTTTAAGTACTGTCTTACCTGTTGTAAGGTGTCTTCGTCACTAATGTCATAACACACTAGATATAAATCGCGGCTCATGGCGTTTTCCTTTTATCAAACGCTTAGCGTAAATATTAACGGGCAAAATAAAAGGGAGAGTGTTTAGCAAGTTTTCCATTTGAGCGGCTTGACGTAATTCGCTAGCGGCTTTTCAGAAACTGGTAAAAACCATATCCCACCAGAACAACGGCCGCCGCACCGCCAGTGGCTAAAATCACGGTTCCTGTGCTTGCCGCAAACGCACTAGCCCCCGCCAATTCAATCCCCAATCCGTAACTTGCACCTGCTTGAATGGCAATACGCAAACCATTTGCAGCAACTGCTTCGGCAACGACAGGGGCGATTACTAAAGGTGCAGCCATGATGTTTCTCCAACGTGATAAAGTATGATGTTTATGTATGGTTATAGCCTAATATGAGGTGCTAACTTTTAGATGAATCGCAAGCTTGCAACTGATGTGAACGACTCGATTGCACAAGCTGAGAAAGTGAAGTAATAACATGCGCCACTAAGGCCGCGCCCGTTAGCACATTAACCACAGGAATACTTAACAACAGCACCAACACACCGATTTTGGCTACTTTTAGTCCCGTTGCTTGTGCGGCTAACTGCTTAAACTCACTCAAGCTAATGTGTTGTGACTGATAGCGTTGCCACAAGCCCCACACTATCCAAGAAATAGACGCAACACTTAACAACGGCACATAGCTCCACAAACTGGCATCGTTAGCGGCAATGGCTTTATCTAAAAAATCTTCGGTAGTTAAGGTGAGTTGTTGGTTGCTTAAGCCGCTACTGGCTAAGCCCATTTTTTCGGCCATTTCGCCATTAACAATAATCTCGCCATCGGGGTGTTCATTAATCCATTCGTTAATATAGCTTGGGTCATCGGTGGTTTTAAGTTGCGCTTCCCATACACTCCCTGTAACAGTATCTGTAAATTCTACATCTGTGTCGGCATGATGTGGGTCAGCAAACAAACTGGCATAAACTGTATCGCCGTCTTCATTTTCTAAGGCGACAAACTCCATTTCATGTAATACCCCTTTGGTATTGTTAACCACACCTAATATGCTGTCTTCGTCCATGGGGCGCAAATAGTCACCAATGTCTTCGGGCGATGCGTTGCTTAAATCAGGGGTAGTGCGTCTGAGTGCCGCTAAAACAGCGTATTCTTCATCATCAAAATAGGTGACATTGTCATACGTTACTTTGGCAAGCGTGCCTAGAATCAACAGCTCATCCCATGTTGATTTAGCAAAATAACGTATGTTAGCGTTCATGGCGTTTACTCTTCTTTGGATGATTGTTTTTTAATGCTACTTTCTGCTGACTTACCGCGTTGTTCACCTTCTTTTTTGAATTGTGTCCATAGGCTTTTGATTTGCTCCGCCGATAGTTTTTGATTCTTTTGACGCGCCATTAAATACTGCTCCATGACACGGCCAATGGCATACGTCAGGCCATAAACCAGTGGAATGGTGGTCAGGCCACCTAAAAAGGGAAGAAAAGTTTTGTAAGCTCCTAATGCCAGTTGTTGCGCTAATAATCCTAAACCAACCACTCCCGCAATTTCTTTCATAATGTCGGCACTTTCGCGTTCGGTCAGTGGTTGCCCCATGACGGCAGATAATCTAACGCCCATATAAGCTTGAATAGGTGTGAGCAAAAAAATATCGGCAAAGGGAATCGGTTGCACGGCAACACCTGCACAAATAGCTGAAAAAATATGAATAATCTGCGATATTTTTTGCGCCTGATTTAAATCTTGTCGATTTTCTATTTCACTGATTTCATGTTGTATTTTAGCTTTTGCGCGGTTAATCATATCGTCTTTGATCGTATTCATGGTTAAACTTCCTCTTTACTGGTGATATGACTGTTTTTGCCTAATCCTTCGTCAATAGCACAATTGGCAAGGCGTTGCCAAATTTGTCCTTTGCCATGTTCTAAATAGTCTAAATGCTGTTGGATACCATCAATTTGCGCTTGGAGCTGTTGAGATAATTGTTGCTGTGTTAACAAGCGTTCTTGATAGAGCTGTGCACCAGCTTGAATGTCGTTTAATTGGGTGATTTGTTGCTGATAGCGACGATCTAGCCCTAAATAACCTTCGGTGAGTTTGCTTAATAGCTCTAGCGTTTTAATATCGGTATGGTCGGTTGCATGTTGGTCAGCCAACATTTTTTCGGCTTTAGTGCGTTGTTGGCGGATTTTATCGACCAGACGTTGCTGTGATTCCAAGCGGGTAGGGTAGTTGGCTTCGTCGGCTTGTAATTGCTGAATGCTGGCGTTTACCTCGTCTAAGTACGCTTGCACACCTGCTTTTTCGGTTAAGGCTTGGGCAACTTGCTCACTTAGTTGATGGATTTTTTCGAGACCTGCAGAGCCTTCTTGATGGATTTTTTCAAAAGCCTGTTGCTGTGCATGGTCCGCTTCAGCTTGTGCTTGCGCAGCTTCTCGTGCTTTTTGTAAGGCCAATTGACGTGCTTTAAATTCAGCCTCTCGGGCATCACGTTCTTTTTGGCTTAATTGCTCACGAATATGAAAATGAAGCATTAAATATTCAAAGCGATTTGGTGTTATGACATAGTCATTGCTTGATTTGTCTTTTGCATCCAACCAGTCATCAAAAGCACCGTATTGATAACGCGTCCACTCTTGTTGCAATACATCGCTAAAGTAAATTTTTAAACCACTATTAGGCAGTAATTTGACGGTTAAAAAACCCGCAATTAGCAACATTAACGAGCCATAAATACGAAATTTGGAGTCGTCATAGGCGGATGTGGCTTTGATTTTATCCATTTGTAGTTCGCGTTGTTGTGGACTATCGCTAATCAATTTGACTTGCCATTGTTTTGCTAAAAGACGCTCATTTCCTTGTTTTATCGCTAAATCATAAGCCGCTAATTCTTGATCATAACGCACCTGTTCAGTAGCAAGAGCCTGTTGAGTATTGATTAAGTGTGTTTTGATACTACGTGCAACCACCCCTTCGCCATATTTGCCAGAGCCGTGTTTGCCCGACACTTCATCAGTGACTTGTTGGCTTAATTGGTCGATTTTTTGTTGCAGGGCTTGAAGTGCAGGAAGATAGCTTTGTTGAATACGCTCGCGTCCTTGAGCAATTTCGTTATCGCGTTCGTTTTGAATTTGCACGGCAATATCGGTACTAAAAATAGCCTGAGCAAAATAGGGAGCGGTAATCGCCATTGAACCAACGGCAAAGGCAACGCGTAACAGTAACGGCAATAAGCGATGAGCAAGGATTCTGCTCCCTAGTGATGGCTTTTCGCTCGGTAATTTACCTAAGATTTTTTCTTCATAATACGTTTTGTCACTGTCATACGTGATTAAAGTGCTATCAATGCACCATGTCACCACCATTGCAATGAAGCCAACCAATAGGCCTGCCGCTAATCCATGTTGTGCACTCATTGAACTGCCAAAATAACCCCACGCCACACCCTCAATAATAACGACAGCTATCATTAACACACAGGCGATGGCTAACCAAAACGAGCCGCTAGAGGTAAGAAGCTGATGACCATAAGGGCGTAAGGTCAGTGATTGCCAAAATGTGCAAGTTTTAGGGTTGACAGTCGATGCGTTCATATTAAATTTCCATCTAAAGTGGTATTAGCATAAGGTAATGAGTGCATTGAAGAGGGAAAACGTAAGCTTGTGGTGAGCTCCATCCTGAAACCTAACCCATTTATGGTGTTACCCCTCTTGCTGATGGCCCCTTCGATTGGTTTCAAATTGATCACCCTCCCGTTGACTTTATTATTGTTGATCCCATCGATCGCTCACCTATTGGCCGCCCATGATGTAACCGTTGCTGTTGACCATTACAGACATCGACTTAGAAAAGTGACAACGATATTCAGATTTTTAAGCAAACAAAGTTTAATAAAAGGTTCGTTTTATCAAAATTTAACAACAGCCTATTTACCTCATGATAAAGCTTGAAATTTGGCCTATTAGAGTTTTAAATACTGGTATAGTGAATCAAAGTTCAATTTATACTATATCAGTTGAGTAAACAGGACTTTAAATGAAAATAGGCTATGCACGTGTTAGTACACGAGATCAAAATGCCGATATGCAGATTGATGCCTTACGGTTGGCAGGTTGTGAACGCATTTACCAAGATGTAGCGAGTGGTGCCAAAAGTGTCCGCCCCGAATTAGTCAAATTATTAGCACAGGCGCGGTCGGGCGATACCCTTGTCATTTGGAAGCTAGACCGCTTAGGTCGCTCACTCAAGCATCTTGTCGAGTTGGTCGATGAATTGACTCATCGTAAAATTGGACTGCAAAGCTTAAATGACCCAGTTGATACCACGCATGCACAAGGTCGGTTGATATTTAACTTATTTGCGTCACTGGCTGAGTTCGAGCGCGATTTGATTAAAGAGCGGACGCAGGCGGGACTTTCTGCGGCAAGAGCGCGAGGGCGTGTTGGTGGAAGACCTAAAGGATTGCCTGCGCAAGCAGAGGCGACGGCGATGGCAGCCGAAACCTTATATCGTGAAGGTCGTTTAAGTGTGAATGCCATTTCGGAAAAATTACATATATCCAAAAGCACCTTATACAGTTACCTGCGTCATCGCGGTGTGGAGATTGGGATTCATCAAAAATCGCCAAAAGAGCCAGCCGTTCATCCCTCTGAGCAAATTGCGACAATCACACTAGAACTGAATATTGAGAATAACAGCCAGTTTGTACGGGGTAAAAAGCGCGCAAGGGAAAATATTGAGCGTTATTGGTTGAGTGACTATGATTCGACACGTCTGCCATCGGGTGATTACAGCTTAAAAATTGCGTATCGCAGTCGTGAAGAGTTAGATGAAATTATCAATGAACTATTGAGTGATATCAGCAGCGAGGCCGATATGCGGCATTGCTATATTGAGGCTGAGGCATGGGAAAATGGGACGGATTACCGTTGGTGAATGGTTTAGGTGTATTTCCTGTTGCCGTCCTCCCCAACCCTAAAATCGAATGTTCGGCGGTTTGGGCTTATACCCCAAAATGGTACTTTTTACACGGACGTGGTCACTACCCCATGCAATAATTACTCACAGGCAAAACACGGCTAATTTAGCCCTTTGTAGCAAAGCCTGCTACAATCAAAACAAGCCAATGGAGACTCCATCATGACCACCGAACGCACCATTACAGCCCAAGAAGAACGTATACCACAACTCGCCTGTCATGCTTTTCGTGAAGCACGTCAAACCGCACTTAATAATGGCTACAGTGTGTTAGAAGTACAAAAGAATCAATTAGTTGAAGTATTACCTGATGGCTCAGTCATCGTCCGTCAACAAATTGATGCCCCTATACCCGTTGTACGAGGCCAAAAAATTAGCCGTCGTGTCAATATATGAATGCAAAAACAACACCTCGTTTGCGTATGTTTGCAGGGCCAAATGGTTCGGGCAAAAGCACCGTCAAAAACAAAATTAATAGCAAACTGCTAGGCGTGTATTTAAACGCGGATGATATAGAGCAAGATATAAAAAAAACAGGGCAATTTGACTTAACGCACTATCATGCCACCGCTCAAAATGCGCTAACTTATTTATGCCAATCTGCACGCCTACAGTCCATGACTGAAGACCTTCAACAAATTCTAATTAGCCACCAAACACTTATTTTTAAAAACATCAATATAAACTCTTATATAGCCTCAGCTTTGGTTGATTTTTTGCGCTATCACCTCTTGAAAAATGGTATTTCTTTTACCTTTGAAACCGTTATGTCTCATATAAGCAAAGTCGAATTTTTGCAACAAGCCCAACAACAAGGCTTTAGAACGTATTTATATTTTGTAGCCACAACAGACCCGCAAATTAATATATCAAGGGTTCGTTATCGTGTTAAAACGGGTGGCCATGATGTACCTCAAAATAAAATTATTGAGCGTTACCATCGCTCACTAAGCTTCTTAATAGATGCTATTGGTTATAGCCATCGTGCCTATATTTTTGATAACTCAAGCGAGAATGACTCAGATTTTTTGGCCGAGATTACCAATGGTACAGAATTGGAAATCAAAGTGGATACCGTGCCATTATGGTTTAAACAATATGTATTAGATAAGTTCTAAAAATAGCCTCGCGTAAGATGTAATGGGCCGTCCACTACTTTGTGTCAGTATTTTTTTAGGTTTTTTTCTATTCATAATCGAGCGATTTAGGGCGACTACCTGAGTTAGGAGTCTGAGACGCACTGAACGAAAAGCCGAGCTAAGTGGCCAATATAGATAGTCAAAATAGTATCGCTAAATCACAGATGTCATGGATGAATATCAACCATTCAATGGCCGATATTCATCCATTTATATTTTAGAAGACTGCACAACGAAATTCAGATTTTTAAGAAAACAAAGTCTAATAAAAGGTTGGTAAGTGGCTTAGGTGTTTTGTTGCAGTTCTCCCCAACCCTAATATCGGAATTTTTGGCGGTTTGGGCTTATATCCCCAAGATGGCACTTTTTACACGGACGTGGTAACTACCCTGACAAGCGTGAAAAATAATTT
>ERZ724520.125-NODE-125-length-40057-cov-7.467077_pt1 | contig 40057 bp, 44 predicted proteins | sample MGYA00376053_ERZ724520 | MGnify/ENA primary metagenome ERZ724520 (study PRJEB28724, sample SAMN07190886) | activated sludge metagenome | isolation source: activated sludge of sewage treatment plant in Hong Hong | place: USA: Christiansburg, Virginia | collected...
TTTCACACTACCGCATACTTTGGTAATAGTGCGGCTGGTTTTGGCAATTCGGAGCAGGGCAAAGCGTAATAAGCTTTGAGCCAGCATGCGGTAAGACCATTCTAGGAAGGCTCTGCGGGGTAAATGGAGGTTGGCGAATTGCCTTGAATTTTTGTTTCTTTTTGTTCAAGCAAAAAGAAAATAAAAAGATTAAAAAACACTTTCAATAAAATACTCCATTCCATTAAAACTTATTTTATCCTTCAACTTCTTTCCAGAAAAAGCAACCGCTAAAGGCGATTTACTTGAAATCACAAAAACAGTTTTGTCATCCACCGATATTTTACCAATAGAACTGGCAATTAAAAAATAACCCTTGTTGGTTTCAACTAAACTACCTTGTTCAATACTTTGATGTATTTTATTGAAATTTATTTTTTCGAACTCTGCTAATTGCAATTCGGCTTCCTTCAATTGCGTGCCTAGCTTTTCAATTTCTAACTGCATCATGGCTTTAGAAGTTTCATGCTTATCGCCAGCAGAACTTTTACTTTCCGAATTAGATGATTCTGTTACTTCGTTGATGATCGTATTCAAAGAATTTATTTTATCTTTTAAATAATCACGGCAAGCTTGTATGAGTTGTTGTTTTTGCACAGTTAAAGATGAGGATTTTTTTGGAATTGGAACACAGATAAAACGGATGAAGCAGATTAACACAGATAAATTTTGATAAAAAAAATCCGTGCATATCTGTTCTATCCGCCAAATCCGTGTTCCAATTATTACAAATACCCTTTAATGGAAACACGGATGAAACGGATTGGACGGATTAACGCAGATGAAAAATCAGAATGTCTATTAAACAAATCCATCTAAAAAAATCCGTGAAAATCTGTTTTATTTGTTCAATCCGTGTTCCTATTACACAAATTATATTAACAACTTCAGTATTTCTGTTAAAAATTAAATGAACTGCTAGCACAAGGATATTGTATCTTTAACCCTCTATGGCTAAGACAACGGAAGTAAAAGAAACACCATTAATGAAGCAATACAACGACATCAAGGGAAAATACCCTGATGCCATTTTATTATTTCGTGTGGGCGATTTTTACGAAACCTTTGGAGAAGATGCCATTAAAGCTTCTCAAATTTTAGGAATCACATTAACCAAACGCGCTAACGGTTCTGCATCACATATTGAACTAGCAGGATTTCCGCACCATAGTGTAGACACGTATTTACCAAAATTAGTACGTGCTGGTTACCGTGTGGCCATTTGCGACCAATTAGAAGATCCTAAAATGGTAAAAGGGATTGTGAAACGCGGCGTGACGGAATTAGTAACTCCTGGAGTTAGTTTTAATGATAAAGTATTAGAACATAAAACCAATAACTTTTTAGCGAGTGTTCATTTAGATAAGGAACGCGCAGGTGTTTCTTTTTTGGATGTATCTACTGGTGAATTTTTAGTTGCAGAAGGAACACATACCTATATTGAAAAATTAATTCAAAGTTTTAAGCCTAACGAAATTTTATTTGAAAAAAATAAACGTCAGACTTTATTAAATTTAATTGGCGACCGTTTTTACATTTTTGGATTAGATGATTGGGCTTTTACACAAGACTTTGGATACGAAGCTTTAACCAAACAATTTGGAACGAGTTCCTTAAAAGGTTTTGGTATTGAGCATTTGAGTTTAGCCATTATGAGTTGCGGTGCTATTTTGCATTACTTAGGCGAAACGAAACATGATAGATTGCAACATATTACAGCAGTTAGTCGTGTGGAAGAAGACCAGTATGTTTGGCTTGATAGATTCACGGTTCGTAATTTAGAATTATTTGGTAGCAGCCACGATAATGGTAAATGCTTAATTGATATTATTGATACCACGGTAACGCCAATGGGATCGCGTTTATTGAAACGTTGGTTAGCGTTACCATTAAAACAATTAGATTTAATTAATGAGCGTTTAGAAGTCGTTAATTATTTCGGAACTCATACATCATTACAAAACGATTTAATTGCGCAGTTTAAAGAGATTGGTGATTTAGAACGTTTGATTTCGAAAGTAGCGGCAGGTAAAATTAATCCACGTGAGTTAGTTCAACTAAAGCGTGCTTTAAATTTAATTGAATCCATTAAAGCTGTAACGAGTGCTTGCGAAAATCATTCGCTTCAAAAAATAGCCGAGCAATTAAACCCTTGTTTATTAATGCGCGACCGTTTACAAAATGAATTAAACGAAGAAGCACCTGTATTATTAAACAAAGGCAATGTGATTAGCAAAGGAGTAAATGCCGAACTAGATGAATTACGTGCGATTGCTTTTAGTGGAAAAGATTATTTATTACAAATACAACAACGCGAAGTAGAACGCACAGGAATTTCTTCTTTAAAAGTTTCTTACAACAATGTGTTTGGTTATTATTTAGAAGTAACCAATGTGCATAAAGACAAAGTACCAACCGATTGGATTCGCAAGCAAACCTTAACAACAGCTGAGCGTTATATTACACCTGAGTTAAAAGTTTACGAAGAAAAAATATTAGGTGCCGAAGATAAAATTGCTGTATTAGAACAAACCTTATACGAAGCTTTAGTAAGAGATTTAATTGATTACATTATTCCAATTCAATTAAATGCTTCATTAATCTCTCGTTTAGATTGTTTATTGTCATTTGCAAAATTAGCTAGAGACAATCAATACGTGCGTCCTGCTCTTACTAATGAATTTGCGATTAATATTGTGGATGGTCGACACCCGGTTATTGAAAAACAATTACCGATAGGAACTGACTACGTTAGTAACTCCGTACACTTAGATAACGACACTCAACAAGTGATGATGATTACCGGACCTAACATGAGTGGTAAATCCGCTTTATTACGTCAGGTTGCCTTGATTACCTTAATGGCGCAAATTGGTTGCTATGTGCCAGCTAAAAGTGCTGAAATTGGCATCGTTGATAAAATATTTACGCGTGTGGGTGCTAGTGACAATATTTCTTCAGGCGAATCAACCTTTATGGTGGAGATGAATGAAACGGCTAGTATCTTAAATAACCTAAGTGAACGTAGTTTAATTTTATTAGATGAAATTGGGCGAGGAACTTCTACTTACGATGGAATTTCTATTGCTTGGGCTATTGCCGAGTACATTCATTCGCAACCGAAAAATAGAGCTAAAACCTTATTTGCCACTCACTACCACGAGTTAAATGAAATGACGACGTATTTTCCTCGCATTAAAAACTTTAATGTGTCGGTAAAAGAGTTAAATAATAAAATTATCTTCTTGCGTAAACTTCAAGAAGGCGGTAGCGAGCATAGTTTTGGTATTCATGTAGCACGAATGGCGGGTATGCCAAAACAAGTAGTGGATAGAGCCAACGATATTTTAAAGAAATTAGAAAAAGACCATGAATTAGAACTATCGGAAGTAGAAATGACAAGTTCTAACGATGCCATTGATACCATGACAGCTAAAACCAAAAGCAAGAGCGACTATCAGTTGAGTTTTTTCCAGTTAAACGACCCAGTTTTGGAATCTGTTAAAGATGAGCTCATAAAAGTGGATATAAACACCCTAACCCCTGTAGAGGCCCTTATGAAACTCAATGATATCAAGCGAATGCTAGGAGCTTAATTTTTTTGAAAAAAAATTTTGTCAAAGCAAAAAAACATATATCTTTGCACTCCCGATTAATAAAATTGGTTGTTCTTTTAAATCAAATTACAAGCGAAAGTAGCTCAGTTGGTAGAGCGTAACCTTGCCAAGGTTAAGGTCGCGGGTTCGAGACCCGTCTTTCGCTCGAAAACTAGCCTTAAAGCTTGTTTTTAAACAAAATACCAAAGTAAATGCCCCGGTGGTGGAATTGGTAGACACGCAGGACTTAAAATCCTGTGTCTTCGCGGACGTACGGGTTCAAGTCCCGTCTGGGGTACACAGCAAAATCAAGCCTTTCAGAGATGAAAGGCTTTTTTGTTGCTCTTAATTTTTTTCCTTCCATTAAACAATCATTAAACATTTTGGACACATCTCTGATAAATTAATTCTTTTTCGTAAATTCATTTATGGATTCGCAAATACTACCTTCCTTATCTGAATTTAATGCTCTGGTGAATACCTTTAACTTCAGCCAACAAGATATTGAACTGCAATCCAAAACTGCCACAGAAGTTGGTTACTCCTCTTTTGAAAACTATTTAGAATTCGTATACTTTAGACTTACCAAACAATTTGATTTAGAAAGTATAGTTCAAGAAATAGGGGAAGAATTTCAACGAACACAAACTATTAAATATAACTTACCTTTCTTGTTGAAAAAGCACCGTGATGATTCCATTGAAGAGGAATTAGCACCTATTTATGCGCGCGTTCAAAAGTTACCTTCAGAAATCAAAGATCGTATCGGAAATTTTGAAAATAAATTGAATCGCTTATTTTTTGTAAGCGTAATTGATAAAAATAAACATGATGTACTTAAAATAAATTTCCTTAAAGCATCATTAATTGATGCCTCTAAACAGGTTTCATTTATAGACCCTGAAACAACAATTGAATATCAAAAATTGATAGACCTCATCGATGGAATGACCTTAAGCAATTCAAACCAAGAAATTGAAAATCAAATCTCACTTAATTATTATTTTCCAGACAAAACAAAACATCTAGAACAATTACATAAAGAGTTAGTGCATTTAGATTACATCTCACAAAATGAAGATTTAAAAAAAACGTTTGAGTCCAAAAATAAAAAATCATCAGAAGAAAGAATGCTCTGGTTAACGGATTTACCAAAGTTGCTATATCTGCTTTATAGATTAAATAATAAAAAACAATTCGTTGATGGGAATCGCATTGATGTGATTGCAGGAAATCTATTTAAATTCAAAACAGAAAAAACATCTGCAAACATTCGTACTAATTATAACAAGGTTATTAATAACTTTAATGAAGAATCCTATCTCTCGAAAAAAATGAGTGATCTAAAAAATGTACTAGATAATCTAATCAAATAAAAAGGGTTCGCATCGAACCATTTCCTGAACCTTTTTGAACCTTTTGCCAAAAAGTAAGCCTCTACATTTACACACATGAACGTAATTGTATTAGACTCCGACGCCTTTGAGCAACTCAAATTAGAATTTAAAGGCTATGTAAAGCAAGCTCTCAAAGAGTTTATGCTTGAAAAACAGATTTCAGAAAATTCTGATTGGATACCAATAGATGAGGCTATGAAATTATTGCCATATAAATCCAAAACTACCTGGCAAAAATTTAGAGATAGTGGAACGATCGTTTTTACGCAATCTCCAAATAGCAGAACCATTCTTTACTCCCGAAAAAGCATTATGGCTTACCTAAACCAAAACACTGTTAAATTTTAAATCAATGATCATGAAATCTATAACATGTGGCAATACAGAATGTGCAAAAGTATATCAAACTAAAAATCCTAAAAAGAAATTTTGCGGTTTAATCTGCAAAAACCGCGCTGCTTATCTTTTCCGTCAAAGCCATTATTCCTTGGAGGAAAAACTCGCAAAGGCCAGAAGAAAAAATGTCAAGATTTTGGAAAAATTATGGTTAAAGAAAAAAACAAGAGTTTCAACCCATGATTTAAATATTTTGGATTTTGATTTTGATGCGCCTATTATGGCATTCACGGATGAAGAGAAAATGAAGGTATTTCGATATGAAAATTTTGGACTGAAACTTATCAAACAGAATGAGTACGAACTTGTAAAACTATAAATACGACATTATGCTAAAATTAAAACCAATTAAAATATCCGATTACACTGTTGCGCCCAGTTCAATCTTGAACATTGATGTGCAATCGATGGCAGCAAAACAAACATCAATACCGGTGTCACAGAAAGATAATACCTGGATCTATGTAATCGTCGGAGCGCTAGCTGCAATAGGCATAGGCGTAGTCTTACATCAAATTTATAAAAAAACAGAAATTCATGTCGATGATGATTACCAAACTACATAATACAAATCAATTCTCAACCCATTCATTTTTATAATATATTGTCGCGGTTGGGAGAATCATATCCCAACTTTTACCCCACACAATACAAGACCTATATGAAACAATTTCAAATTTTTTAATATTATCAAATCGCGATATAGAATACTCTCTTCATGATCTCTCATTACCAGTTTCTCATAATCGAATAAATTCACCTTTCCGTCACTGAAGGTTATTTCCAACTTATAACCAGATCTGTATTTTACTGATTTTATTTTTATATCGGTTTTTATTTCAATTAATTTATTTCACTGGTAGCTTCAATTTTATTACATTCCGTTCAAATCTTTCTCTCGCGATATCTTTTATAGTCGCTTTAATATTTGGAGTGTCAACAATTACGCTTTCACAATTTGCCATAAACCATTGAATTAGCTCGTGAGTAGGGATCAGGTTAACAGTTATTAATGTGATCAGTTCATCTGTTCTGTCCACTATTTTCTGGCTTAGATGCAATGGGTTCATTTCTAAAATGTATTCATATGGTTTAGAAACATAGAAACGGATAATTTGTTTTTTTTCTCCTTGCAACGGATACATACCGTACATAAATTTTGCATATTTTATAACTTCTTTTCTCTTGTACTCTTTAAACTTTAAAGTTTTTTCCAAATGCCAGTCAGGCATAATTCTCTCCAAACCATAAACCCTCACCTTTTTTTCAGATTCAGAGTAACCTAATAAATACCAACGGTTATCAAATTCCAACAGCTGATAAGGATGAGTAGTTTCCATAAACATTTCATCTTTTTTCATGCTGTAATAAGCCATCGTAAAGGGTTGTCTGTTTCTAATATGTTCCAGTAAAGTATTATAATGAAAAAAACCCCATTGTTGAGGAGCCCGTTGTGAAACAACATATGGTATATTAACTTTAGATATATGTTGCGTTACGGAAAGACTGTTTTTTAATTTTATGAATGCGCCTCTTGCTTCATCTGAAATATTTTTTTCAGCAACAATTTCAAGTAAACCTAATGTTTCAGACAACATCTGGGCTTCTGCTCCGGTTAAAGGTAATTTACTAATTGAATAATCCGGGTCTGAATAATAATATCCTTGATGACTTTTACTGTACTTAATAGGCGCATACATCGCAAGAACTTCATCTTCCTTCATCGCCTTTATATCCTTTTGAATTGTACTGACAGTAAACGTTGTGCCCAATTTCGCTTCTAATTTGTCTATCAGGTCATCCATAGAAGGAAAGGGATTCCGTTTATTTCCAATACAGGAATCAATTATTTTATACCTTAAACTGGCCTCTTTATTTTTCATATATAAATTCAAATATAGTTAAACGCAATTAAATGCGTTTAACTATTAGTACTTTGTTTTTAAACAATTTGCAAGTAACCTAGCACTGTGCATATGATGATGCTATCTCAAAAACGAGATTCCAGGATGCTCCTCATACAGGGAAAAAGATGGCTGATATCCTAAGGTTACGTCCATTTCAAATATAGAGCCGAATAACCGTAGCTTTAAATCATGTGTGTTAAACAGCTTGTTAATGTCAGTAATAATAAGGGAACGATATTTTTGTAGAAGTGCCCAAACCAATTTGTCTAAGGAAAGATTTGTATCCAATCCATGTTTTTCCGCAATGCTTATTAACTTTTCCTTATCGTTACTAAATTCCATTTCTTGAACAAATCCTTCAAAATCATCGTGCGGATACATTTGAGTGTAGTCAACCAAATAGTGTGAACAAATGCCTGCAAAGGCCGAAGCATAAAGTTTGCCGTTTACATCATAGCAACCTTCATCTGAACCCAGGTCGATTGCCGGGTAGACGAATAAACTACGAACCACACAGTACAGCATGAAGCACTCATAGTCATGATTATCTAACAGTATTTTAAAGGGTGTATTGTTTTTCATTTGTAGAATGATTTTGAGATTAATATAATTTTATAAAGTTTCCCGAATTGATTTATTCATCAATTTGCAATTTCAGTTTTTTCTGCAACATCAACTACTTTTGAGAATATTTTAACTAAAATTAGAATCGCAATAATTGTAAATATAAGGCCAGTTACTAAATTAAAAATTCCATCTAATGGAGCGCTAAATCCACTCCTCAAAAAGTCAGTGAATAGTAACCAGGCAAGTACAGCCGTATTCATAAATGCCATTAAATAAGTGAGTTTTGTTTCGATGTACTTTGGCACGTTTTTCAAATGTTGAACAACAACAAATGGAGTCCAACCTAAAGAAAAGAGAAGTAACACCAAGGTATTCTTTGTAAAAATTCCTTTACTAATTGATATTCCTAATTGTATTAGCAAATAGAAGGTAATAAAATCTAACCCGATAAGTAATATTAGTTGAAGTACTTTGTCAAATTTGTTTTGATTAATTGTTTTCATATGTAGTTGTTATTATTATTTAATTAATAGTTTATGCTTTTTCTCCCAGGCGGACAAAATGATAGAGTTTTTTTGTGAGACCATATTCCACAAACAACGTCTTTTTTACATCAGCGGATCTAAGTGAAAATGGTGCATGTTCATCCAATTGAAAAGTCATATTAACTCTTGAACCACTATCGATGTGTAGTGCAAATTGTGAAAGTAAAAGTTCTACTTCATTATCCTCCCACCCACTTTTTAGGAATTCGTAAGGAAAATGATCACCGGGAAGTTCATAAACTAAGCGTTTATTTACCTTTATGCTATAAGTTGATACTTTCAGTTTCTTTACTTGTCCTTTAACATGAAAAGATTTTTCTGAGTTTTGTTTTTCTATTAAAAGATGTAAACCCTTTTTGGCTCGCCTTTCAATAATGTTTTTACTTTGTTGAAATGATAATATCGTTTGCATAATTAATTTTTATACAAAGCTATTTTAGTAAAACGCATTGAATATGCGTTTTACTATTTTATTAAATCTTTCTAACTATTCTTGAAAAAAGCTTGGAATAATCAAATAGGAAATAAGGAACACCTATTACTTATTGTTGTTTAAATGATTGATGTAGTTTGTTAAAAGGCTTTCAATTTGCTTTTTGGCCACCGGATTAGCAGAGTGTACATTATATTTTAATTCTCTCAAATCTAAATTACTTTTATACACCAACCATTTTGTACAGGCGTACCCGTCTTCTAAAACCTGACCAGTTTCATCTTCCCCCAAGTCATTGTCAAAACTGATGAAATAAGGCAATCCGTTTTGTTCTATATATGATACAAAAGCAGTGTATGATCTTATAACTACAAAATCAGAATTAGTAAGAGCTGGGAACACCTGCTCTACATTTCTAATATCATCTAAAAAGAGTTTATACTGCTTTTGCATATTGCGACAAATTTACTGAGATTTTTTCGAATCACTATAACTTACTTCCTTTACTTTGCAATCATTCTCAGACTGTATAACACATACTTTATCATTTTTTAAGTTCTATTATTTAGGGTTGGCGAGTTTGTTACTTTGCGCCTGCTGAGAAAAACCACTTTACCACAACTTTTACAAAACATAATCTTTGTATAATTAATTATTCCTAAATGTAAAAAAAATCATTTAAATAGAAAGAATATATAGTATAGCTAGGATATAAGAATCTTGTTTCAATCTTTATTCAAAAGTAATTTTACATCTTTTTCATCCAAATCTAAAGTTACTCCAAGTTTGTCAACTAGGAGTTTCTTAATTTCTTTAGGCATAATGCCATATTCTCTAAGATACAATGAAGCTCTTCTGACATTATAATATACTCTCCTTTCAGCCATTTCCATTAATCCCAATATGTTATTAAACTCAAGTTCTTCTTTGGTATAGCCCTCATTTTTCATCAATAAAAGATCTAAATCAGTAAACTTATCAGGTAAAACAATGGTTTTTAACACCCGATCATTACTAAAGAAAACTGTTTTAGCGTGAACTACCACAGAACCAAATCGCAATGAATCATCTAAAAATTCAACGTATAATTCATCGTAGCTATGGTGCTCAATAATATCATATATCCTACGAAATTCCATAGTTGCCTTAGCTGTACCTATAGATTGGCACTTAAAGCTAAATATGGCTCCTGGTATAGCAAGTTGAACATTTCCATCTGTTAATGTTATTTCACAAGTTACTTTAATACCAATTATATGTTTGTGTTTATGCACTCCTTTTAACTTAGTTAAAGTGGCTTTGATGTCTTTTGTTTTACATTGAAATGAAATCATGATACTATATTTTTAAAAATTATTATTTAAATAAATCATTTACTGTATAATTAGGCTTCCCCACATAAGCAACTTCATAGCTTTTAAAGGCCTTAATTTTTTTAGTTCTAGACTTCCCGTTTTCTGTTATAGTGCAGATATAATAATCATCGCTAGCTTCCTTAGACGCAATTCCGATATCAAAATTTGAATCGTACTTATATTTTTTAAATACTTCTATTTTAGTCCATTCACTAGCTGCTTTTGTATATATTGTTTTAATATTTTGTCTTTTAAAAAAAGATTCTAAAAACGGAACAACCGAATAATCATAGTTATTGGCATAATAAGCCCCGCCATTTGTCGAAACAAAAGTCTTAGCATAATCACCTACCCTCCTTAAAGCTTCAATCTGAGTAATTTCTTTCATATCCGCCGCTGAAGCACCTGCCGATTCACAAGCATGATTTAATATTACCAATGCATTCTTATGCAACTTTAAATCAGATATTATCTTTTCCGATTCTACAATTTGATTAGTGACACAAAAAACCGAAACGCTCCCGTGTCCTGCATACACTAAAATATTAGCTCCTACACTTGCTTTTGCAATATCAGCCCATTTAGCATTAGGATGATAAAATTCAAAAACTTGAACTCCTAAACTTTTAAGATACAATGCAGTTACTTTTTGTTCTTCGATGAATTCCTTTGTATCTTCTTCGACAGGCCCTACAATTATAATAGCTTTCAATTTCTTTAAACTATCCCTTGAAATTAAAGTTAAATCTCTCCGATCCGCTTCATTTTTGTCATCCTCGTTTGAGGAAACAACTGGCTGATTAATAACAGGAACATATAAAGGCTTAACTTCAACTATTTTTCTAGTTGCTTTTCTATCATTTGTTATTTCACCAAATACAGAATCCTTATAGGTGGCTTGCCAAAATTTTTTATCCTTATTATCTATGTATGATGATTGGCTAGATCTATCGATCTTTCCAAAACGATTGCAAGCGAATAAACCTTCGTTTTCTTTTATAATAAATCTTTCAGAATGTTCTTTTGGTTGAGTTTTACTAGAATTCTTAAGTACCAATTTTTGCTTTTTTAAGATATAAGTACCTTTCTCTCGCTTAACTCTGGGTTTTTTATTGTGGAATTCAAAAAACAAAAACTCATAACTAAAATCGTCATATAGCTTGATAATCTCTTTGTTTCTAGCATTTACATAATTAGTAAACACATAATTCAACTTAGCGACCGATTTAGGTTTAGTAGTAAATGCAATAAGCTCAAGTGAAGAAAATGACAAAAGTCCAGCTATTAGCAATGCCTGCAGTAGTTTTAGAGTTTTCATATGGGTTAAGTTTAGTAGTGATGTAAAATTTGTCCATATAAGATAATAGGGTGTTATTACTTTTGTAACGGACGATACTATTAAAAGATACAGTCGCTAGAAAAATACATCTAACAAATTATAATTTAATGTATGTATCTTTAAGCAAACTCAATCGTTCTATTGGTATACTATATAATATGACAATAATGTTATTCTTAATAATTTCTGCATTTGCAGGGTTTTTAATTTGCTATTTGATAAGAAAACGACTAATACAAATAAACCCAGTGACTTCAATAAATATATCAAATGATAATATTTTTGAAGTAATAATTTTGAGTTTAAACAGAGAAAAATTACAAATAGAAAAACATCACGAAGCTTCTGAATTAGAAAAAACTGTAATTCTGTTTAAGAATAATCCCGAAAAATTGTTTATTTTAAAAAAGGATGTAGATAGATTATGTGATTTTTCGGTTAAAGATTTAGCAGATTATCACTTCGGAAATGCAGAAAAAGACAACGAAAATAATGATACTTTTAATTCTTTAATCAACTACAATAAAGCTATACATTTGGATAAAAACCCAATGTATTTTAATAATAGAGGTTGTCTTTATCATCAAATGGATAGTATAGAATTAGCAATAGATGACTATTCAAAAGCCATTATGTTGAGCCCTAACAATGGGAAATACTATTACAATAGGGCTGGTGCCTATTATGCTATTAACCGAAATGATGAAGCCAGAAGAGACTGGCAAAAAGCTTTTGATATGGGGATTAGTGAAGCTGAACACCCGCTGAGATTTTACTTTTAAACTAAACAAAAAATGATTTACCACAAACAAATACCTCTGAAATTACTTCTAATAGTAATAATTACAATTTTTATTTGCGCTTGCAACAGCATTGAAAAAGAAAATGCCAATGACACTAGCAAGATATTTACTGATTCTAATAGTAATGTTAATAATGTAACAGAAGAATATGAAGACAATCATTTAGAAGATACATTTGGGATTAATGAACCATTTTTACCAATAAAAGAATTTTATATAACTAAAAACACAAAACAATTTGAATTTCAAGATTATCACTTTAAGGTATATTGGAATGATCATTTTAATTATAGTGAAAATTTAGAAAAATATGTTGGAGGCATCTCAAAACTGGAAATATTAAAAAAAAACATATTGATACAAGTAATTGATACCATAAAAGATGAGGATGCTTTAGGGAAAATACATTTAACCTTTGCTGACTATAATTTTGATAGATTGATTGATTTCACTTTACCATTGGGCACATGTGGTAAAGGATGTTATTATAAATATTATCTTTTTAATACTAATGAACGCAAATTTGTTTACGAAAGTTCCTGGGACTATATACAAATTAATAAGGTAAAACCAGCAGAGAAACTTATACAAACTGTTGTAGAGCGCTCGTGTTGCTTAGCTGATTATAAAATTTACAAAGTTGATGGTTTAAAACTAACAGAGGTAAAAAAAATACATTCAGAAAAATAAAATCACACAAAGACCCTGTTAAATTTACAAATATTAAATAAATAGTATCTTTTTACAAATTACTTCGTTCCATAGGTATAACAAATTTAAAAAAAAGTAGTATGATACCAGGCCCAATTTATATTCATCAATGTCCTCATTGCATTAAGCTCATTTCTAGATATAGTCTATTAAGCGGGAATTCAAATGGAGTAAAAGTATACTCTGACGGAAAAACCATTAAACCAATGGCACCTGAATTCCCAATAATAACTAAATGTACAAATTGCAAAAATATATTTTGGATAAAAGATGCTAAACAAATTGGCAGCTACGAACTTAGATTGTTTGGAGATAGCGATGAAGAAAATACAAAAAAAGAATGGAAAGAAGCTGAATCAGCATCAAAACTTTCGGTATATGACTTAATTTCAGTATTAGGAACAGAAATTACTAAAACAAAAGATTTAGAGATCTATATTAGAGAAAGAATTTGGTGGGGATTTAATGATCGTGTTAGGGACAACAAAATCCTTTTTACTTCTGAAAAAGATAAAATGCTATATACTGAAAATATTAAAAATTATATCCCTCTTTTAGACTCCAATAATATAAATGATCTTTTCACAATAGCAGAACTCTATAGGAATATAGGAAATTTTGAAAAATGTAAAGAATTACTCAACGAAATTAAAGATGATGAGGTTAATTGGATAAAAGATTATTTTTTAGAGAAATGCGAATTAGAGGGCTCAACTATTTTTGAAATCACTACCTCTTAGACATATTTATGAGATTTACTTCATTAATTGTTATTCTATTTCACCCCAAAGTCCTTACTATTATTACTTAATATGCGCTTTCAAGCCTCAGAACCTAATTCGATAAGAGCTTTAAGAAATAAGCCCTTTGTGTCATCAATGTTTAAATATCAAAAAAAACAAAATAACATAAATTACAATTGGTATTGAAACACAAATCCAAACAGACGAAGCATAATAATTACTACCAAATTTATTAAAGTAATTTAAAAAATCAACTGATTTATAAAATGCCCAATAAGAATATTTTTTAAAATCCCTACATCCTACAAAAAAACCGATACTAAAAACAATAAATCCGACGGTTAAATAATGCCAATTAAAAATGATATCGAGCATTATAAACCAAGTAAATGGAATAAAGAAATAATAAACTAAGATATTAATCTCATAATAAGTCAATCCAGTTTGTTCAGCAATTTTTAATAGAAAATCTGCAACTAGCTTAAATATCTTTTTAATCATTTATAAATGAAAAATTAATTTTTTGATTTTTTTGAATTAATAAAAATTGATGCAATTAAGCCAATTGCAACAATCACATCAACCACATTCCACAACTCTCTGCCTAAAGTAATTTTGAAAAATGGTTGAAATAGTAATGCTAAACCAACATATATATACATTTCAAATTGACTACTTTGTTGATTAGCTTGATATGCTAATAAAGCAAAAACAATTAAAGCAGCAAATCTAACAAATTGGTAATATCCGTAATGCATATCTAAAAGGCAAGCAAACAACAATATTGATAAACCTATTTTAACTACAATATTCATATCTATATTTATCTTAAGTTCATAAATAGCAAAATATTAGCTACTTCTGTTATTACTAATAAAATTGTTAACTGTACTACTAATACTATTCATCTCTTTTTCTTCGTATTCATTTAATATTTTTTGCGCTAATTGATTTTGGATACGTGCAACTTCATCAACTATTTTATTATGCAGTTCTTGTTCTTTTGAATTTTTATAATCTTCATTCGCCTTTTTTATCTGTTTTTTAGTTTCAATATCTTCTTCTAATTCTTTAGTTTTTGATGGTAAATATATTTCAACAAAATCTTTTTCTTTTCTATAAACAGCCCAATCATACTGACCTAATGGAGTGGTAAGTTTAACAACTGTTGGCAATATTTCAATAACAAAAAAAAGTATTCGTATTAACCAAAGAAAAAATAGAACAGAAGAGTTTTCAGGTTTGTATGCAGTAAAGCTTAAAATTTCATATTTTAGAATAAATCCTTTTTGAAACTTTAGAATATTATCTAAATCCTCAACATCATTTTGTACAATTAATTTTTTTTCAGATTTTAACTTGTCTAACTTTTTTGCAAGGCTATCAGCATAATTTCTATTATTCTCATTGGATGTAATCCATTTTTTTACTAAAGCCTCTTTCTCTTGAGTTAATCTTACGGATGTTTTATATTGTTCATCAAATAAATTCCTTTTGGAGTAGGCATCGTTTTTAAACGGTAAATAACTGTTATATTCTTCTGTCCTTTCATCTAATATCCACTGAGGCTTTCCGCTTCTGTCAAATATTGTATCGCCATTTCTCCTCAAATTCATTTTAACAGGAACTAATCTTAAATTCTGTATTCTTAAATTTTCAGCGTCCTGCCATTCTTTTTTTAATGTAGATTCTTTTGCAATACTCGATTTCCATTCCTTTTTCTTCTCTATAAAATCTAAAGAATTAGGTTCAGGAATCTTTAATAGAGAATCTGCTAATTCACGTTCCTGTTCCTTTTTTAATAAATCACTCTCAATTGAAGGGATATCATTGTTTTTTGTTTTTTTCTCCTTTAACTCTGCTATTTTCGTTTCCTTGTATTCCTTTTCATTTTCAATAATAGACTCCTCAAATATTTTAATTTCAAGAGGTATAGAAATTATAAAAGCAATCAATCCACCCAAAATCGCTCTTGAAATAAATGGAGCCCAAAAACTTTGCTTTTCTTTAAGTGGATTTTTCTTTAATGATATAACCATACTTCTATCAATACTGAAAACAAGCATACCCCATATAATTCCAAAAATAATGGCGGGCAAAATTGCGCCAGAATCAAACCCAATAATGTGTGGGTCACGTGCGAAAAAATATCCTGCATAGCCTCCTGCAAAAGCCCCAAATAAACTTGTCATAAAGATTGTAAACCCTATACTTGCATGACGATTATATTCTGTTGAGCATTCTTTTAAAATACTAATTTCTGAACCTGAGAGTAACCAAAAAAAGTATTGCACTTTTGAATATTTAACTTCATTATTTTTCTTATCTGAAATATTGTGATTCATAAACTAAGTTGATTTTTAATTTCTATGTAAACTTTGTGACTATTTATAGCGTAAATAATAATTGGAATAAAAATCACAAATAGTGAAATCATTGCGATTGAAAGATATACGATTAAGAGTAAATTATCATTTTTGAGCATATCATTCAAGATAGATACCAACTGAATTACTCTTTGATAACCTACAAGTTCAAGTGATAAAGAATTTATCTTTGAATAAGTAAGGATTTGTTCATTTAAAGTATGATTACTGATTGCAAAAACACTGAAAAATAAAATAAATGGAGAAGTTATTAAAAGATAGAAAAAGGACAAAATAATTCTTAGAAGTAAATTTTTGTTTGAGTAACAAATAAGATAGAATGACAACAAATAAAACCATCTCAAGAATATAAATGCTATTGTTGATAATGAAACATTGAGATAAATATTTAATCCGAGAACATTAAAGAAATCAAAAAAACAAAGGCTTAGTAATAAACAAACAATGAAGACATTAAAACCTATAGCAGCGTATTTATTATATTCAGTTTTGCAGAATCTAATAATATTGGGGTTTTCAAATCCAACCTTCCAAAAAGTATATTGTAAATAATTAAACATTTCCGCTCCTACTTTCTCGTTTAAATATTTTAGCAAAACTTAATTTGAAAAGTTTAAAAATATCTTTCTTTTCCGCTTTTAACTCCACTTCCATTGCCTTTTCAATTTGCCTTTTTACTTCTTGCAATTCATCTGAAATATTTACCCTATTATATATGCTTTCTATCTTTTTGCGACTTAATTCAGGTGGTTGAGGAAATCTAAATCGAGGAACTTGTACGCTTAATACGTTAATTTTAATTTCTTTCGTAGTTTCAAAAAGCTCATTTCTCGCTGTTAATTTATATACAGTATCAGAAATAGGCGATAATTCAATACTGTCCATTTTTAAGCAATCAATATCACCGGGAACAATAATTGCTGAATTTGCATTTGAAATTTTCCAACTCAATTTCACTTTTTTAGTTTGGATGATGTAGTTTAAATTACTTTCAAATGAATCTATATTGGCAGGATTAATAATTTCAGTAGACACGAAAGAATTGACAGTACCTAAACCTTTTAAACCTATAACGCATAATTCCGCTGTAAATGAAGAATCTACATTTTTTTGAATAAAGTGATTTTGTTTTAACACATCATGTTCTTTACCATCCACTTTCAATAATGCTTTAGAAACATTATTAAATTCAAAAGTTAATTTTACGGTGTCATTGTGTTTAATTTTTGCTCTATCAATTTTGAAATATTTAATAGATGGCTTTGGTATTGCAGTAACAGAGATAGATTTTTTGATATCCTTATAGCCATTTGATACAATAAAATCAAATTTCCTACTGGTGGATATTTTTATATTCTCCGAACCATTTAAATCAATTTCTTTTCCCTCAAAAGTTAATTTAATAGCACTTTTTGTAACCCAAAATATTTTTGCGTTTTCTCCTTCTAAAACATCAGTGCTATCAATTTTAAGGTCTAATTCAGGCTCGGGAAATTTCCCGCTCAGAATTTCTTTTAAATTCTCAATAGATATGGATGATTCGGTAATAGAATTTCTCAAGCAAAATAATAACCCCTTGAATAGAGGGTCAGAAATTCCAATTAGTTCTTGATAAATTTTGGAATTTTGAAAGTTCTTAAAATCGTTAGATGTGAAAATTATATTTTGTTCATCGAAATATTTATCAAAGAGATAGGGTTTTTCGCATAGTGCCATCAATGATAAGGCTATCACTAAAATAGAGAAATGGTCTATACTTTCATCAAAAATTGCGTATTGTCTATTTGGATGCTGAAAAGAAGGTGTTCCTGTTTCTATTTGTTCTTTTCCATTAAAATCTTGAATGAAAAGACCATCATAATCGACTAAAACTAAATTGCCTTTAGTATCAACAAGTATGTTATCGTGTTTTAAATCTCCATGAGCAATTTTATGAGTAAGGAGGTATTCAGAAAGTTCCCTAAATTTAGTATTAAGTTTTTTTAAACCGACTTTATCATTTTTTGCACATAGTTCTTTTAATTCAGTACCTAATGTTCTCCCTTCAACCCAATCCATCAACAATAATGGAAAATAGTTGTTTTCGTGATTATCCTTATCAAGGTTGCAATAAATACCTTTATCGTAAAATTTGAAATTTACAAAATACTTAGATTTTAATTTATTTAGTTGGGCGCTAATTAATGGATAACGGGACAATCTCTCATCTGATTCTTTAATGAAACATTTCATCGCATGATAACCATCCAACGACTTCAATTTAAAAACAGCAGCGAATGCTCCTGCTGAAAAATGAAGTTCTCCATCATCCCTTAATACAGCATCAAAATCACCATTAAGTTCGTATTCTTTATTGGTAATCGCATCTATGTAATTAGTTATTGTAGGATAACTCATAACGTATGAAATATTAAACTAAAGTCATCGGGTTCTAAAACATCATCTTCAACCATTTGAATCATGGCTTTCTTAAAATTTGAATCATCCAAATTTGATAGTTGCATAATCTTATCAATGAGGGCATTATATGATGTGTAATTAAATTTTTCATTATTTAATTCACTAATTGTGCTGATAAATTTTTCGTTAATGAAACCGCTTAAATCATTTTTATTAATTCCATAAATACATTGAATTATAAAACGAGAAATGCTGTCTGATGCTATTATGATTAAATCAACGTCTTCCCTTTTCAAATAAAAATAGTCATAATGGCTTGTTATTTCTTGATTCCAGTTAAGCAAATATGGACTACTATTAATGTCATCGTAAAAAATATAAGGCTTTAAGGCAACTAATTTATAATCATTTTCATCAGTTTTTTTGAAGCAAAAAACTCCCGAATCGCCTATTGAAAATACTTTTAATTCATCTTCTACAATCCAAACAATTGATAATGTAGAAAATGAGCCTTCTTTTTCAAATTTATCAATCACAAAATCATCATACTCTTTAGTTTTCTTCTGAATCTCATTATAGAAATCCTCTCTTATTTTATTATACCAAATGGGTATTTCAGCTTTAGAATTAAAACTATATTCAGGTGTCTTATTTAGAAGATAACTTGCCCAGTCCTTACAAAAAATACCAACGCCCCCAGCTCCGTCAGCAATACCTATTTTGTTTTTAGAAACAAAACAAACATCCTCGTTCATGGATTCGTTATCCTTTTCTATCGGATTAGGTATGGAATTGTGGGGAATCATTAAATCATTTTTATTATTATTTGCCTTACTTAATTTAATAAGCCATTCAGTAAATGAATTTTTCATTGCAAATTATTAATTTGTCCTGTCGTACCTATTTTAAACAATTTAATTAAACTATTTATCGAAGTTGAATTAACGATTAAGCCAATTGTATCTTCCTTAATTATATCAGGTCGATTAAATTCTTTTGCGGCAATATTAGATATAGTTTTAGGTATAAAACTTGACATTTTTGATAGTGCTATTGTGTATTCGTCCTCACCTATATCATCTGAGCATTTTGGAAAAATAATTTCATTATTGTTGTTATTGCTCATGTGGTAATTGTAAATTAACACTCCCCCATCACTTGTATTTATCTTTTTAATTTCATCACATAAATCAATCAATTCTTCAAAGTCATCAACGTCAGATGCTTCTCCATCTGTAATATTAATTAATAATGGGGGGAATGAATTTTCATTTTTAAGCACCCATTTTTCCAAATTGGTCTTAGCTAATTCAAATGCATTTTTCATTGGGGTTAAACCATTTGCTTGGGGTGTAATCCAAACCCTTCTTGTTATTTTTTTGTCTACAATTTTACCGAATCTATTTGTTTCGGATACAATTGATTCTAATGTGTTTAAGATGCCTTCTTTCAATTCTGATATTGTAACGAACTCTTTGCCTTCTAACTTGCCTTCCCAAGCATAATTAGCCTGCTCATCATCTGTACCATAACCAATTATTGAAACATCAAAGTAATCTCTAACACCGTAATCTTTTTGACAAACATTTATTAATTCATAAAGAAATTCATTAATCACTTTTGAAACTAATTCGGATTTTGAAACAGAAACCCCCATTTCATCTATAATTTCTTCAATCATCGACCCAGACTGGTCTATTAAAATAATTATAGCAGTAGGTGTTAGTCTTGTTATTCTTGCAGCATACTGTGAATCAGTTAATGCTAAATTTCTTGCATTCATAATATTTCCTGCATTAGTTATTGCAGAAACATTTGTGTTTTGCTTTTGTGGCAGATTGCTATTGCTCATTTTGTATATCTTTTAATTCAGCTTCTAATCTTTCTTTTTCCTCTTGGAAAAACGTATCCATATTTTTAATTGAGATTATATTTCTGTATGTTTTCTCTTTCCTATATTTCTCAATTTGAATGTTTAATAAAGCAACCCTTTCTTTCAAATAATTTAGCCGTTGAATTAATGATTCCCTTTTATTAATTTTTTCAGATTCTCCAATGTCATAAATTCCATTTTCTAATTTTTCAAGAATTTCTTTTATACGATTTAAATCGTTTTTAGAATAAGCGTCTTGCAGTTCAATAAATATTTTATGAGCCTTAGCTTTTGTTTCGTCGTCAGTAAATTTGTCTGGATGACATAAAACAACTGCCTTTCTATATTTCTGTTTTAGTTCTTCCTTTTCTGTATCATTAAGTTCTTCAATATTTTTATCCTTCTCTTCATTTATCTCTTTCTCCTTCTCTTTGTATGAACGCTCTGCATCTTCATATTCTTTTGATTTCTTTTCTTTTCCCTCTTTTGCAAGTCGCTCCTTTTTTAGGTTAAGAATTTTTAAGATTAGTTCTCCAAATTTTATTGTGTAAGAATGTACAAAATCAGAAATCAATTTCTCAATAGAAGATTTTTCATTTTCCAATGAAATAATCTCAATTTCTAAATATTTTATTTGCCATTTTAACTGCTCTAAATCCGCTTCTCCAAATACTGTTAAGGATTGCATACGAATTAAATATTCTCTAATTTTTAAAGAACAATTAGTGTAATCTGAATTTTCTAAAGCGCAAATTATATTAATTACTTCGTTAGATAATTCGTATTCAACAAGTTTTGTTTTATGATTATGAATCTCAGAAAACTCTTCTAATTGTATAAGGTTATCAATTATTGTAAGTCGTTTACAGATAATTGCGCCATCGAATTTTTTTAGGGGGTCTTTGCCATAATACTGAATTTTAATTCTTTTAAATTCACTAGTAAACATTTCCGCTAAATCAAGACTTTCTTTGGTAATAGTTATGTTTTCGTGATTACTTTGAGCCTTTAAACTCCAATTATAAGAGCCTGTTATTGTAACATTACCATCAATTATGCAAAACTTGTTATGCATTAATGTGCCAGTAGTTTCGTTATCAATCAAAAATAATTTGCCCCCTGCATCTACTAATTTGCTATAATCAATAGAACAAGCTCTTGTTATATTATCATCCACTACAATTAGTTGCACATCTAAACCTGATTTTGCTTTTGAACACAAAATATTAAATAATGATAAATCAGTAAACCATGCTACTGCAACATAAATTGAATTTGTTGAAGCATTGAGCTCTTCAAAAATATGGTATTTAATGTTTTGAAAATATGCCTGTACTATCATTAAATAAATATTTTAAATATGAGAAATGTTATAAACATTGGAATAGAGATTAGTATTAAAAATGTAACCATGCACCCTCTTGATGTGCGATTATAAACCTTGTTATACAATGCTTTTTTAGGGTTCGTAATCCATCCCAAACCTCTTGGAGCTTTTAACCCAAGATTATGCCTTACAACTCGTTTTAATGATGTACGAGCTGCAATACGTTTAGTTATTGATGGTATTCTGAATCCGAATTTCATTACTTATTAAACAATTCTTCAGATATATTTTGTGAACTAAACGTATTAAAGGAATTTGTTGAAACTACATCTAAAGACAATTGAAAACTAGGAATGCTTTTTCCTTCATATGTTCTTTGGATATTGAAGTCCATTTCTTCACTTCCTTCTTCATATGTTGGATTTGATAAAAATTTACCAATACATTTACCGTTTTCCACTTTTGAAATCCAGTTTTTACCATATGCAATTTTTAAATAATAAATTCCTTCTGGTACATTTTTTATCTCATATGTACTATTCGAATTTATATAAACATAACGAATACACTTGTTAGTTTGCTTATTCATTAATTTTATGACAACATCAGTGCCTCCACCAACATTTACCTCAAGTTTATTATTGATACTACTATATTTAGGCTTGAAATTATAGCATTTAGAAAGCTGACCGTTCTCCATATCATTCTCTTCCCAACCTTCTTTTTTCAATTTTTTCTTTTCTAATTCAAAAGCTTCTTCGGGAGTCAATGGTTTTACGTTAGCTATAGTATCTGCATTAAATGTATTGTCAAGATTTCCATTATCATGGTATTTTGATTCGGAATAACTGTCTGTATTATTTGAACAACTATATAAAATAACAAAAGACAAAAAAAGTAAAAACTTAAACTTCATAATTAAACGGCTAAAAAATTAATAAAAATACCATCACTGACAAAACTCTTTCTTTATCTCCTCTGCTCTTAAATTTTGGAAATCAATTTGGTCAATCCAATACATAAATCGCTCTTTATTCATTGATTTTGCTTTTTTCAAATATCCAGACCATTCTGCTTTAGGTAAATTACCTTCAAAGCCATAAGTCTGTAAATACAAAAACACTAAATCTTCCCTTGTTGTCCCCTTTTTCAAATATGGTAATATTAAGTCTAAAGTCCAACTATTTCTGGTATAAAAATTAAATAATAGTCCAATTCTCCATGCTTCTTCCTCTGTAATTTGGGATAGAGGATAGTATTTTTTTATATTTTGCAAATGTTTATTAAGTTTATCATACTGATGCAGTTCCCAATGTCTATAGACAGATAAGATACTGTAATTTAACCACATGTGGTTTACTAAAGCCGAATCGTTTTTAGTTTTTGCCATCTTATAGGCTTGATTCATTTTTCGCTCCAATTGTGGCATTGGAATGATCGTATCTTTAAAATAGTTAAGATGCTTTAATGCTAGTAAACAAAAATTAAATTGAAGAGGCATAAATGTTGAATCTATCTTTATTGCTTTTAATGCTGTATCTCTGGCATTATAAAAATAATCAGCATCAATATCAGTAATTTGTAAAGCCAAATAATTTGTCCACATAGGCAAAAACTTTTTGTTATATGGTAAGGCCACATCCAAAATTTCAGGTCTGCTAAAATGGTATTTAAAAGCGGCCTCTAACAACCTATTTTGTGCCCTAAAGGCTTTTAATGAATCTTGTTGCAACACCGCTTTTTGATAGGCTGCTAATACAAGCTCCGCCTTTGAGTCATTATTAATATAAGTTTCAATTTCTAATTCAATATTTGAAACACGAGAATCTCTTAAAAGATAATCCATGGAGTCTAAAAGGCTTTTTCGTTTTAACAGTTCTTTTATTTCTGATTTGGGCTTACCCTCTAAAAAAGCAAATGGACTTCGTTTTATTTTTTTGAAAAAATAATCCCAATTCTCTTTTATCTCCATATTAACCTTAATCTCCTTTTTAGTAATACTGGATAATAATGCATTTAGTTCATCGGCTCTTTTTTCCTGCAATTTTAAATTAGATTCTTCGGTTCCCTCTACTGAACTATAAGTTTTTATGTTCACTTGCTTAATGAATGGTTCATATATTTCCAATTTCTTGGTTAGTTCTACCCTTTTCTCCGCAGAAATTGTTGTTTCATTTCTCTTAAAAGGGAAAAACAATTTTACTTTGCCAGTAAATGAATCAGGAATAACCTCTAACTTTTCGTCGTAAATCCATTTTGGCCATAGGGTTAACAGATCTAAATTCCAAATCGGCGGAGTGTAGGTTACACTATAATTGCACGAATAACCATCTTTTACATAGGCTATGTTTACCATGTAATTCTGCTTTTGGAAATAGCTAGGAATTTTACTAAAAGGTGAGTATAAATTTTTGTTATCCTTTGCCCTATTTTTTTTAAATATATCTGAAAATAGTACTGGCTTAAGCATGGTGCCATCATATACTTTAGAGCCATGTAATAAGTTATTATTTTCACAAGTATATTGACTACGTAAAACAATATCTATGTAGATGGCATCTTTAGGATTCGAGAAAAATTTCTTAAGTTCTTGTAGCTTTTCTGATTTAATAAATACCGAATCGCCCTCGTAATGCAAGGTAATATCATCAAAAGTTCGAAATGCAGACCCTTTATTCATGCAAGCACAAACTTTATCATTAGTTGGTAAAACTCCAAAATTACCGCCTTTAACAATTTCATCCTTAATTGGCACATAAGGTTTTTGTGCAAATACTTGTGCGGCATATAAAGCGCTGTCACCAGACAAATGAAAGCCCATACCATAAACATCATAAGATTTTTCAATCATATTTTTATAATGTCCCGCTGAATTTTTCCAATTTAAAAATAGTTCCTGTGCAGCTTCTTCATATGTATTAACTATCGCAATTAATTTTGAACCTTTCTTGTTAGTTGGCTTTTTTAAATAAATTTGAATGCAGTTTTCACCAACGCCATCATGCGTACCTTTATAAAATTCAACTCTTTTGGATGGACTATCTTTTTCTTTTGTTTTCTGATTATGAGTCACTAATTTTTGAATTCGCATATAGGTAGCTTGATCCTGAGCGGCTAAAACTAAAACAGCATCTCTTGTCAACATACTTACTTTTTGCTCAACTCTTAAATCATTTAGCTTCTTCATAAACAAACTCTCTAAAAGGTTCGTATTTATTTTCGCTAAATTAATTTCAGAACTCGCATTTTGTGCAGACGTATTTTGACAAAACACAATAAGTAATAGAATAACTATAAAATTTATTTTTACCATACGTCTTATTTTACAGATATAGATACTGTGGGCATAGGTTGCTTTTTCCCTTGGTCATCTTGAACAATAATATTCTCGATATAAATGATTTGCCCAACTTTCATTGAATTGATTAAATCCTTTATTTCTTTATTAAATCCATCATTTGTAGAATTAATTTGAGAAATGCCATTTTTTGTAAGAGTTGTAAAGGTAAATCCTACAAGTTTAAAAGAGGAGATCGATGTTGAACTTTTAATTTCTAAAGACTCTATTTTTAATAATTCTGATTTAGAAATTACCAAATCTCCCTTGGCTTCGTGAGAACCAATAAATAAGGTGTAGGTTTCAATGGAAGGTGCTTTATCTGTTATAGTATCAATTTGTGCAGGTACATTTAAATTTGATTCAGATTCTGAATTTTTAGATGGTTGAAAATCTATCAGAAAAAATAAGGCAATACCCAATAAAAACAAAACAACAGAGATACTAGCAAATAACTTCAAATTGCTTTTTGAAGAGGTTGAACTCTCACTTAAGACTTTTTTGAAATCCATCCCTTGTTCCACTTCTTGCGGTGTGAGCTCTTGGCGGTTTTCAATCATGTTATACTTTTTCATGTTAATATATTTTAATCCTAAATTAAGTTTAGCTTATTTTAGTATAAATCACTTTAAGTTTATCAATCACTCTATAGGTTTTAACTTTGGCGTTATTTTCTGTAATTCCTATTATTTCAGCCACTTCAGAAAAAGGTCGTTCTTCAAAAAAACGCAATTCTATCAACAATAATTCTGGTTCAGATAAATACTGCATTGCTTTCTTTAAAACGGCAATTAACTCTCTTTTGTATCCTCCTGTTTCTTCAGCTATATATTTCATTCCTTTTTCTTCAATGCTAATAGCACGCATTTTCTTAGAATCTCTATAAAACTGGGTGATTTCATTTAATGCAATACGGTATAACCAACTTGAAAATGGATGTCCGTTATCTTTGTATTTATTAATGTTTGAAATAGCTTTACTGAAAACGACAGAAGTTACCTCACGTGTATCATCCAAATTATCCATACGCTTATAAACAAATTTTAAGATTTGCTCATAATACTTTTTATATAAAGGCTCAAAACACTGTGGATTAGTTTTTGAAGCCTCAATATGTTGTATTTCTATCTCTCGTTCGTTAAGCATATAGCAGATTAGTTGCGTTCTTAATAATGGAACGGAGCATTTTTAATAAAGATACAAAATAGGAAAAATAAATTTAAAAAAAGATTGATAAAGAAAATTAGCGTTTCCATTCCAGATCACTTAGTCTATCAGCTTCAGCTTTGGAGTAACCTTTATCAATATATGCTTTATAGATGTCGTAACGTTTTTCAAAACCAAATTGATTTTTAGTATTTTGAAATTTAAAGCAAAATCTTATGCCAGATATTTTTCCGTTTTTTATTTCAAAATCTAACCCTCCTTTAGTAGAATTCTCCATACTATTTACCACCCAAGGAAACTTGCCATTATTATAAATAACAACTGATTTACCAAAGGAGCAGCCAGTGCAAGTTTCCATATCAACTTGCATTACACTTTCTGTTTGTAATTTAAAACGTAACCAATTTACATATTGCTCTTTAATAACAGCAACGGTTTCAAAGGTTTTATTAATTACAATAAAAGCACCTCTGTCATCTAATAAATCAGCTAATGCATTTAAATCTTTTGCTATTAAGGCATTTGTAAACTCGTTAATTAATTCTTTACCGGTTTTTTCTACACTAACTATTTCTTCGTCTTTTCTTTTGCTTTCTAATCGTAATTCGCCAAAAAGGTCATAGTTGTTTGTTTCAAAACCTTGTATCAAGGCTTTAGCTAAATTAGTTTCAGTTTCCGCTATTTTTTCAATAGCAGGTATGTTAACTTTTTTAGTTAATAATTCATTTAAAGGTTTAAGTTCCTTTTTAGTTAAAGGGTTTTGTGTTTCTTTAACTGGGCTAGTTGTTTTGAAAGAATGTTTCGTCATAATTATAGTAAGTGTTAGTAAAGGCAATTTCAACATTAATGTTTTTGTCTTGCAATTTTTTTAAATCATATTTTTGATCAAAACTTAATTCAATTTTTGTGTCAGGCAGATGTGTCAAAGTATCAAAATTGGTAATAGGGTTATTTTGCAGCGATAAAAATTCTAATTGGCTTGCTTTTTTTATTGGGCGGATATCTATAATACAATTGCCTTGAAGGTGCAAGCGTTTTAAATTTTTCAAATACTGAAACGAATCCAAAGTATCTACCTGGCAGTTTTCGAAACGTAAATCAATTACTTGTATTATAGGAGTAATTGGAACAATGGTTGAAAAATCACAATTAATAAACTCCAACTTTTGTAATTTGGATAAATATATCAATTCACTTAAATCGGTTGAAGCATAATTCGTGATACACAATTCTCGTAATTGAGTTAAATGTTTTAATCCATTTAAAGTTTTAATGCCGTTTAAATTCAAATTTAGTTTCTCAACCGTAAACACATAATTAGCTATATCAATTCCATGATAATCCAATTCAGAGTAAACCTGAAAACGAAAAACTGTTCTCCATTCTGAATTTAAATTATTCCACCATTTGATTCGTAAAGTTGGTGAATTAAAATACTCTGCCGTTTTAAATACCAGAAATGTTTTGTTAAGTAATAATTTACCGCTATTTATAAAAAAGTTGTCGATTTTATCGGTTCCATAAAAAAGTTTTATTAATAGATATAGAATAATAATTTGCGCAAGCATAGGGTTTAATTTTAAAACAAAATAATGGTCACAAAAAGGTTAAATGGTTAATCGCAAGCTTCTTTTTTAGACAATATGTTAAACCTGCGGCTAAAAAAACATTCCAATATTAAAGAGTGAAGAAATTGATGGAAAACTTTTGATTTAATTCTAACGCACCAATTCTAATTTTAAAATTAGTGCAATCATATAAATCGACAATTTTATCATCCTTAATATCAAAAATTATGCTGATATAATTAAAGCTTTCATTACCAACAAACGTGTAGCCAAATTTTCCTTTTATGCATGAATTACAGGCGCCTTCAAACGCAATTAAATAGGAATCGCCTGATTCTATAAATCGGTCAAACACACCTGATAATTCGTATATGAAAGTCTTTTTATCGGCATCCTGGTAGGTGTAATCGTCGGAAAGAAAAGCATCAATCATTTCAATATCCATACGTTCAAAAAAATACTTTATAGCTTTAACTTGTGTATCTAGCACATATGTTATAGGTTCAGCTTTTGAGCAAGGCTTTGATTTAATTGAATTCATAAATACCGCTAAATCAACCTCATTAAACTGCGTCATATTTTTTGGAAATAACTTAGGATAATCCCCTTTAATAAATAAGCTTACAAAAAAATCATGTAATGAAGTCTCAGATAATCCCAATTTTAGATGTTCTAAGGCCATATTGAAAGAGTTAATTTGCATGCTGCCGTATTTACCATAAATAAGGGATAATCCAAAAATATGCTTTGCTATTACAAAATTTATTGGCTTTTTTAAATGTTCATGAGAAAGTATCTTAGTGTAAAAATTTAAACTTTGATTGAATTCATGTTCAGTTTGATTAATGAAAATACCATTGGTATTGCAAGCCTCAAACAAAGCATAAACTGTATTTGAATAAACAATGCTATTAGTTGCATAATGTTGGTTAAAAAACAATAACCATTTACTCAGTCTTATTTTATACTTAACATCAACTGATAAGTCAATATCCCTAATCATGACTTTCAAAAAATTTTTATTATTTACTAATTCTTCTGTTTGTATTAGTATACTATTTAATTCAGTGTTAGTTTGATACATAAAAATGTTATTTAAATTTGTTTGTTTTAGAGACGAGGATTCTTAATTAAAACGGAGCAACTTGTAAAAAGATACTGGTTAACTGAAAAGATTTGTTACTTTTTTACGAATCCTTAATTATAGCAATACACTAAACGCGAAAATTATGGAAATTGTAAAATCAAAAAGAACAGATACTCTATTAGTAGTTGTATCTCTAGCGTTTATTCTTCTTGCTTTTGTGTATTCATCATAAGCATCATCTTCGAATAAATCTCTCCTATCTTCCACTTGCCATATATAACACCTACCAGAATCGAATGTATTTAAATTAAAAAACACCATTGGGTCCTAATAACTGAATCAGATTTACTTCTTTTAAATTCAATCTCATTGTATTTAAATCCAGAAACTAATTTAAAATGATGAGTACCTATTGTTAAATCATTGACATTAACCATAAATTTTTCAGGATCAAATCCTTCGTTAACAGAGAAACGATTGACTACCTGGCCAGATGTTCTAACAACAGCGCATATACAAACAGTACTTTGACTACTGGCAATCTCAAAAGAATCAAACTGTAAGTTCACTAAAGGAAAAATAGTGTCTTTTCCTAAAAATGTATTCAATGTACCTCTATACAATTTCTTTCTGGCAAATTTCATATCTACATATGCCATTTGATTATATAGAGGGCCATAAAACAAATTACTACCAAAAAAATCTTTAATTGATTTAGCATTAATTGTTTCTGAATAATGAGGAAACATATTTACCAAAAAGAAATCAGGATCAAATAGTTGTTTAATAAACTCATCAGAAGACATTTTATTATATAATAAAAGCTTATGCCATTCAACCTTATCAAAACACCTGAATTGGATCATTTCAGCTTCTCCATAAACTCTAATTAGAATTTTATCTAACCTTGTAACAATGCTATTTTCTTCTTTACCGATATGCATAATACGCTACTGTTTCAATTTATCTATCAACTTCAAATAAATCTCATCCTCTTTACCTCTCACCTGTCCAACAAAATCAATCTGACCTTTTAATTTGAATAACAATTTTTGTTGCAAAAATTGGTCAGCTAATAACACCTTGTAATGTTTCGTTGTAGCTTCTTCTAAACCGGCGGTTTTAATATGATGTAATACAGCCCTTATGTTTCTTATATAAGTTCTATCAACATTTACTTTTTTATTGACGATTATACCTGTAACTGTTTGTTTGGATTTGGAAGACAATAATCTGAATTTCTTTTCATTGATTATAAAATCATACTTATTGATTATTATTCTTAAATCCTGAATTACATTCTCAGTTAAATACTCATTACATGAAAAGGTTAAATCATCGGCGTAACGAGTATAATCTATCTCTTTTAACAAACAGTAAGCTGCCAATTCCTTATCCATTTCTAAACAAGCAAAATTGGAAAGTACTGGAGATGTTGGAGCACCAACAGGTAATGATTTTTGATAGGTACACAATAGAGCTAAAACATCCGCAATCTGTGAATCATTTAATCCAATATGCTTCACCAAAATTTGTCTAACTCTTTTAGCAGAAATGGATGGAAAGAAATCTTTTAAATCCATATTCAACACATGCTTTTTATTGACATGCGGTTTAGCATTACTAACAATAGAATGACAATATTCATATCCTTCTGGCTTATTGATAAATCCATGTACTTCCTTGGGTTTTTGCAATAAATAAACAGCTTGAAAATAATGATTCAATTGTTTTTGTATACCTAACAAATCTGCACTCGGTGCTTGAATTTTTCTACTGCCGCCTTTCTTTTTAGGGATTTCAAAAGTGTAATACGATGGTCTATTAATCAGATCTTCTAATTTTCTTCCATCAACTTTCAAAAATAACTGCAAGTCATAAAAATCTTCCACACTTAAAATTTCATTTTTAAGTGCAATTAATCTATGATTGATATCTCTATTTAATCCTTGCATTTTTTTTATTCATAAAACCGCCACTGCCTATCATCTCAAAATTTATCTTGCTAGATGGAGGGTTTACCCGGAATCTAGCAAGGAATTTAACTTGCATTAGGTACTTGGATTGCGGAACACAATCACTTTGTCTTTAATTCGACACATAATAGTTTGCAATGGCGGATAATTTTTTATTTAGAAAACTTCATCTATATCATTATCCAAATCTTTAAATCTCTCAGTATTAATTTTTATATCTGGGGTTCTCATATAAATATCTTCCTGATTGTAATCTATATCCATAACAATTGACTTATGAAATGCAATAGAAACAGGAATATCTAGTATTGGTCCATTACGATTTTTACTTAATAATAATTCCATTCTATTTTTTGTTGGCTTATTATTTTCATCTACTTCAATTCCATAATACTCGGGGCGATATAAAAAAATAACTTTATCTGCATCTTGCTCAATAGAGCCACTTTCTCGCAAATCTGACAACTGAGGTCTTTTGCTTCCCCCTGGCCTATTCTCGACTTGTCTGCTTAATTGAGAGCCAGCAATGATGGTAATATTTAATTCCACTGCTAGTTTTTTAATCTCTCTGCAAACAATTGAAATTTCTGCTTCTCGATTAAATCGACGATTTCCAACCGATACTAATTGTATATAATCAATAAACACAACTCGAACGTTATTTTCTTCTACTACTTTTCTAATGAGTGGCAGTAATTTATTTAAGTAAGTACTTGGGTTTTCATATAAAAATATAGAAAGTTCTTTGAGTTGTTTAATCGCATCTGACAAATTCAATTCAATCTCCTTAGTATAATCAGTCAATCGATTAAATACGTCAGGATTTAACTGACCAAGATTACATAAGAACTTTTTGGTCATCATTTCAGCACTCATTTCCAAACTTAAAAAAGCTACTCCTTTGTTTTGTCTTGCAATGTTTGCTGCCATTTGAACCATGAATACCGTTTTTCCCATGCCTGGTCTTCCGCCAATAACAACAAACTCTCCTTTCTGAAATCCGCTACTAATTCTATCAAATGCCGTAAAACCTGTTTTTACCATTTCGGTTTCGGGGTTTGCATTAAAAAAATCACCGACAATGGAAGTAACAAAATCACTCGCTTTAATAGGCGTTTTTGAATCATCAACTATATCATTTGATATCATCGAGGTCAGTGCATACAAATGCTGCTGAAGGTCCTCAATACGTTGATAATTCTCGTAATTATCAGTTATTTTTTTTAATTCGGCTAGGTATGGATTCATAATACAAGATTTATTGAAACAAAATTAGGTCATAAACCAACCAAAATTATTTCGGTTAATAACTATTAAAATGCTGAGTAGTAACTCAATTAAATTTACAAACAGGTGTATCTTTTTTAATCTCCAAAAACAGACGTGCAATTTTTAAGATTTATATTTTGCTAAAGAATTAGAGTACATATTCGTCAACTCTTTAATCAAACTCTTCGGAGAGTCAACCTTTATCTCATCTCCGTATGATAATAATTCCATAATTAAATCATACGTGATAAATACAGTCAATTCAAACGTAACTTGAACAGTTGATGTCTTCAGTATCTTCTGCGAAACATGCAATGGAAAGGTCCTAATGTAATTAGCTTGCTCAACAGTCGCATTAAAAACTACTTTTTCTGGTTTATCGCTATTAGGAGCGATAATGCCAAATGAATTTTTAAAATAACCAACTATATCAACGTCTTTACTATGATTGAATTTTTTCTTTTTTGTATCTACTTTTACTATTCGATCTAAGGCATAAGTTCTAATTCCATTATTTTCAACTTTATTGCCAATAACGTACCATCTGCTTTTGAATTGTTTGATAAGATATGGGTTAAAAGCCACCGTTTCTGACTCACTTTCATAAAACTTATGATACTCAATATCTACAACAACTTTATTTTTAATGGCGTTTAATAATGGCAAAATATGCTCGGTGCCTCTTGGTGTTCGACTATCAAATTGAATGTATTCACTATAATTATTAGTTAAACTTAAAGCATTATACAAATTAAATGAATCTAATAATTGTGAACTATTATTTAATGAATCTTCTTGCTCAGCAATATAGTAATGACCTGTTGACTTGTCATTTTGAATATCTATTTCATACAAAGACCTTATTTCAGCTATATCACGCTGAAAAGTACGTTGAGACATTGAATAATTATAACTCTCCAACTCAGATTGTAATTCTAAATGAGATTCTATTTCCTTCCAAGTGGCTTTGCTTCGTTTTAAGAAATTAATGATTAATAAATTTCTTGCAATGTATTCGCGCTTTGACATAATTTCTAATTTTTATAAATCAAAGATAGAATTAGTTAGCGACAAAACATGTCGCTTATATCAAATCAGTATGAATATAGCTCTTACACTAAAGAATTAATCAAAATTTTCATTCAAAAATGAATCTTTAGGTCTTTCAATTGGATAGTTTTTAAATTCATAACGCCTTTCTACGTCATTTTCTAGAGAACTAGTTTCCTCATTTAATATAACATCTATAATTGCACTTTTCACATCATATATTTTTTGTTCAATGCTTAATAATGCCTTTATTTCAACCAATGATACATAATTGAAATTTCTTAAACGAATATCTCGCACAATTGAAGAGTTATTTTCAAATACCACTAAAGTTGATCTCAGGATTTCTTTATCTTCTTTATTCATATTTCTTTATTTTAAATTAGTACGCCATATTTCAGAATAATCAATATCCATAATAGCAGATATATCAAAAGCAGTTTTAGCAGGTACATCTATAAACGTTCCAGTCGAATATTTTGCAATTACTAATTCCATCCTATTTTTAGTAGGTTGATTATTTTCATCTAGTTCAATTCCAAAATAATCCGAACGATGAACTATCACCGTATCTGTATTAGGTTCAATAAAACCTTTTGCAACTAAATCACAATACTCTGGTCTATTATTATTTATACTTGAAGCATATGAATTTCTGGGTAATTGAGAACCAACAATTAAAACTATATTTAATTGAATAGCTAATTGCTTTAAATTATTACAAATTATAGTTCTATTAGTATCGGTTTTATTATTCAATTCACCCACAATAATTAACTCTAAATAATCGATAAAAACAATTTCAACCTTTCTATCTGAAACCAATTTTCTAATTTGAACAATTAGTTTGTTTAAATCCAAATTCGGGTTTTCATATAGGTATATTGGATTTGCTTTTAAAATTTTAGCAGCATTTATTAATTTCAAATTAGCCTCTTTACTTCCCCATTCTTTATTAAAAAAAGCAGGACTTAATCTGCCAATATTTGCCAAGAATTTTTTAGTAATCTGTTTAGTGCTTTCTTCTAAATTTAAAAAGCCAACTTTCTTCCCATTAGCAGCCCAATGATTTGCAATCTCAATCATGAGTACTGTTTTACCCATACCTTCTAATCCAGCTAATATGAAAAATTCCCCGCCTTTAAATTCTCCATTAATTCTATCAAAGGCAGTAAGTCCTGTTCCAACAAAACCTTCATTATCTTTTCTATTTAAAAATTCAGAAATGATTGAATCTTCAAAAAACCTTGCAGGCACTGATGATTCTACATCTTCCATTGCTTCAATTTCTATTAAAGCAGATAAAGCGTATAGTTTCTTATTGAAATCTCCCAAATGAGTGTCTATCTCATATTGTTTAATAATATCTTTTAATTCATCTAAATGTTTGCTCATGTTCATTCTTAGTATTTAATCCACATTATCATGAAAAAATGAATTCCTATGATTGACTGGTACAATGTTTAATAATTTTTTAGGAGGATTGAGTTCAAACAACTTAACCAAATAAGGATTTTCTTCAATATTAAATCCATAAAATAAAACATTTTCATTTTTTAAAGCATACCCTTGATATTTGAAATAATCCAAATTCAAACAATTCAACTGAATAGAAATCTGACTATCTTTTAATGCTGTAATATCTCCTACTGATATACCTTTGTTGCACTCCTCTAACTTTAAAACTTTTATTTGACCTAGTTTCTTTGTGGCGAAAGTCTTTTTAAACATTAAAGTAAATATCTCCATTTCATCATTACTCCATGATCTGGAGCTGTTTTCGCTAAAAATGATCAATACATAATCCTTGCCCATAAATTCGTTTATAATGGACTTTAATTCTAGATAAAGATTTTTGTCTGTATTTAAATTGTTTGGCTTAATAAAATCAGAATCAAAACCTTTTAAAATATATTTCTTCAATTCTGTGTTTTCACTATTGAGCTTTCCCTCATTCATGACATCATTTAAAAAATAATTAGATTCTTCTTTATGAAGTAAATAATCTTCAATTTCTTTATAACCTACCGATTCTTTTAACTCCTTAATGCGTCGTAACGCATCTTCAATTTTACTTCCCATAGTATCTGTTTTATAATTTGAGCAAATATCCTATGTAAAAGCGTCAAGCAATGACGTTACATTTTAAAAAGAAATAATTAACGCAGCCATTTTTTTGTAATACCTTCAAAAAAAGAATCATTAAACAACAATCTCAATTTTAGATTTTCGATTGATTCAGTCAGTTCTTTTATTAATCGCTCTCTTGCCTCTTCATATGTCTCTTTAACTGGCGGCACTAAAATTTTTGAATATTTTTCACGGATAATATCTTTTTGGTCTCCTATATAATTTGTGATAAAACGTAAAAATTTCCTTTCCTCATCATTATCTGCTTCCAAATTTCTAACCCGATCATCCATAGCCAATAATTTTCGCATATCTCTATTATAAAACTCAAACCAGCTAAGATATTCTTTATACTCATGATCATATTGCTTTTCAAGTTCTCTTTTAAGGTCATCTTCATCATCCTCTTTAGGGTTCAATAATCTATACAACTTATATTCATCAGATAGTTTTTGTTTCAACATCAGTTCATCTGACAGAATATTATTATCAGGACCATAACCACTTCCAATTTTTTTTAAAAGCTTATTTGAAGGAAAAAAACCTTGATAAATTGCACAGATTAAAATAAATTGAGGAAGGTTTTCTTCTTTAATGTGTTTTTCTAATAAATAATCAATGTTACTCGGCATATTTTTCTGTTTTTATAATTTTATTCAAATTAACTGAATGCAAACGCCAAGAGATGACGTTTACTATTTATTAGGAATAATTTTAAATACAATCGTGATTTTCTTATATATATAAATTAATACTTTTTTTAAGACGTCACCTTTTGGCTGTTAAACAAACTACATTTGTTCAAGTAATAAAATGTAACAAAAAAGGTCATGCAAAATAATTGGGATTTCGTAAAATTTGATAAGGTTAATACCTGTAACAATCTAAGTAATTTTGTAGAAGGCGAAAGCAATACTTTAGCTTTGGCTTTAGTAAAATCAATAGCTATCGAGAAGCAGATGAACTTTCTCAATCTTTTGTTTTTAACTGGTGATATTGGTACAGGTAAAACTCACTTGGTAAAATCAATCGTTAACGAATCTAACACTAATTACAAAATTAGGAAAAGTCTATATCTGAGATGTGAAACATTTATTTATAATTATATTCAAGCAGTAAAAGAAAATTGCATTTCAAATTTCGCAAATTTCTATTTAGAATATGACGTAATAGTTATCGATGATGTCCACCTGTTATTTAATAAAGACATGAGTCAAAAATTCTTAAAAGAAATTTTAGATTTATTTAGTAATGAAAATAAAACCATAGTTCTCACCTCTTTGGTTTTACTTAATGAATTACGAGGAGGTTTTGAAGAAGGTCTCTTTTCGAGATTAACTAAAAGTGTTGTTGTCCATATAAATAAGCCTTCTAAGAATACAAAGATTGAAATTTTAAATGTAAAGTCAATTCAATATGACTTAAAAATTGCTCCAGATTTAATTGAGAAATTAATGGAGGACGACAATAAAAGCGTGCGAGAGTTGGAAGGGGAATTGATAACTCTTTTGGCGAAGTCTACAATATTAGGATGCACACCAACCTTGAAATTTTATAGAGAGCATTTTGAAAAATAGCAGTTACTACAAATGAATTTTCGGATAACTAAGTGAAAACTGAAGTTATAGCGGCATATTTTTCTGTTTTTAAAATAATTATTAAAATTAAGTAATTGCAAACGCCAAGAGACGACGTTTATTATTTATCAGGAATAATTTTAAATACTATCGTGATTTTCTTATATTTATATAAGTTCACAAACTTTTTAATAACGACATATTTTGTCGTTATCGTAAGCTAACTTTGATGTAAATACAGAAAATATGAGTAAACACGTTTTATCAAAGTCAACATTTATCAAAGGGATGCAATGCCATAAAGCACTTTATCTTAACAAGTATCACAAAGAATTAAGAGAAGAAATTAGCGAACAGCAAGAAGCTATCTTTGCGCAAGGCACAAGTGTTGGAGAGTTAGCTCAACAATTATTTCCAGGAGGTGTAGATTGTACGCCTGAGAGTTATTTCGACTTTCAAAAAGCAGTGATTAGAACTCAAGAAGAGATTGCTAAAGGAACTAAAATTATATATGAAGCCGCTTTTCAGTATAATGGCGTATTAGCCGCCTTAGATATTTTAGTAAAAGATAAAACTGGCTGGAAAGCCTATGAAGTTAAAAGTTCCACTAGCGTTACTGAAACCTATCATTTAGATGCCACAATTCAATACTACACTATTACCAATTCGGGTATTGACTTAAAGGATATTTTCATTGTACACATCAATAACGAGTATCAGAAAGACGGTCCAATAGATGTGAAACAATTATTTCACTTCGAATCAGTACAAAACGAAGTGCTTGAAATTCTACCTTCAATACCCGCTCAAGTTGCCGAACTAAAAAAAGTCTTGTTACAAAAAGAAATTCCGCAAGTTGACATAGGTCCTCATTGTTCGAATCCATATGGCTGCGATTTTGCAGGGCATTGCTGGAAACATATTCCTGACTATTCCATTTTTAACATTTCGAGATTAACTGGTGACAAAAAATTTGAGCTGTATAATAATGGCATTATCAACTTTATAGATATACCTGATGATGCACCATTAAATGACAATCAATGGATGCAAGTGAATAGCGAATTAAATAACGAAACCATTATTGATAAAGCTAACATCAAGGAATTTGTTAGAGATTTAAACTATCCATTGTATTTTATGGATTTTGAAACCTTTTCAACGGCTGTTCCCATTTTTGATAAAAGTAGACCTTATCAGCAATTGGTGTTTCAATACTCATTACATGTTTTACCAAAAGAGAACGGTAAATTAATTCATAAGGAATACTTAGCAGAAACAAATGGTATTGACCCTCGTATTAATTTCATAGAACAATTAATTGCTGATTGCGGAAATAAGGGTGATATTTTAGTTTATAATATAGGTTTTGAAAGGGGTAAATTGAATGAGCTAGCCGAAGTATTTCCTCAATACAGTTTGTCCATTGAAAAAATCACAGAACGCATGAAAGATTTAATGCTGCCGTTTCAAAAACGCTGGTATTACACTCCTCAAATGAAAGGATCGTATTCCATCAAAAAAGTATTACCAGCTTTAGTTCCCGAATTGTCGTACGACAATTTAAACATTAGCGAAGGCGGAACGGCTAGTAATACATTTGCGGCTATGGTATCTGGTAATTTCGAAGGCAATGCAGAACAAACTCGAAAAGACCTTTTAGCATATTGTAAGCTTGATACATTTGCGATGGTTAAAATAATAGAAAGATTGATTCAAACTACTAAATAGCAAAAAGGCATAAAAAACATCATCTTAATAATCCTGTAACTTATGATAACCGATAACCAAACTAATACTTTATACCTAGCAGATTGCCTAATAAAAAAGCAACCTGCATTTTTTGAACGTTTTAAAAAAGTATTGGATGATCATTCAATCAAGCCCAAATATCTTCCAAATACAAAAGATATTTGGGCTGTTGATTACATGCCGATACAGATCAATGAAAATAAATTCGTTCAATTTAATTACAATCCCGACTATTTGCAGAGTAAAACGCAACTTAAGACTATCTCTAATGTTGACGAGATTTGTTCCCATCTTGGCATCCATCCAATTAAATCCAATTTAACTGTTGATGGTGGAAATATCATTCGCGCGAAAAACAAAGTCATTATGAGTGATAAGGTTTTTAAAGAAAATCCTTTGATCAGCGAAAAAGATTTAATTAAGCAATTGAAAGATACTCTTGAAATAGAAAAATTGTTTTTTGTACCCTGGGATAAATCAGATGCTATTGGCCATGCTGATGGGATGTTAAGATTTATGGATGATGACAGAGTAATAATAAACAACTATGCAGAAGAGAAACCAGAATTTCAACGGTCATTTAGAATGGCCTTAAATAACGCTGGGCTCGATTGGGAAGAATTGCCATATAGTCCCTATAAAAACAAACCTTACACAAGTGCTGAAGGAATCTATGTTAACTATTTACAAATGCAGGATGTTATTATTTTCCCAATATTTAATCAAGTTGAGGATGACATTGCAGTGAAAAAAATGGAACAAATTTTTAAGCCTCATAAGATAATTACTATAAAAAGTAATGAAGTAGCTCAAAAAGGAGGAGTTTTAAATTGCATCACCTGGAACATTAAAAAATAATACTATAAAGTAATACTATGACAAAACCATTCACATTTCCATTTGGGCAACCATTAACTAAAGTGCATCAAACAGATACAGCTCCTAATAAAAAAGTTTTTGTATTGGGTGTTTATGCTAGTGCTGTGCATGCAAAATGGATTGGAGCAGACAATAAAGAAAAAGTAAAAGCCTTAGCTGTAGCTAGTGAACCTAACATTTTTTGGCACGGCTACAATGCTCAAGAAATTATCAATAGCATCAATATCCCTAAAGAACTAGGTAGATTAGAAGTACCAAGCGATAAATCACTTAATGGTCCTTCAAGCATCGCACTTGATAATTTGTTTTTAGCACCCTTGGGTTTCGATAGAAAAGAAGCGTGGCTTTGCGACCTTTTACCCGAATCGAGAGTGAACCCAAGCCAACGTAAAGCTATTGACATGCATTATACTCCTGCTTTAATTGAAAAGTATGGCTTAGCTCCAG
>ERZ724520.127-NODE-127-length-39713-cov-8.715593_pt1 | contig 39713 bp, 41 predicted proteins | sample MGYA00376053_ERZ724520 | MGnify/ENA primary metagenome ERZ724520 (study PRJEB28724, sample SAMN07190886) | activated sludge metagenome | isolation source: activated sludge of sewage treatment plant in Hong Hong | place: USA: Christiansburg, Virginia | collected...
ACATTAATGGAACTAAATATAAACAAAAAAGCCTCTCATTTTCATGAGAGGCTTTGTGTCTCAAACGGAATTGCCTTGCGGCGAGTCCCTGTTATGTCATTTTGAGAAAGAAAAAGAAAACTCCTTTCAGGAGTTCTTTTTTTGTTTTTCAGTCCTTGCATCAAGCAAAGCTTGTGCAGTTCTTCAAAACAAAAAAGGTCCAAGCAATGCTTGAACCTTTTTCTTTCATCTGTACCCCAGACGGGACTTGAACCCGTACGTCCGCGAAGACACAGGATTTTAAGCACGCCGCTTAGCTATCAAAATCTCACAAAATGATTCAACTTTTAGCAAAAATACGCAAAAAGAATAAATTATTGCGCATAAATATTGCGCACCAAAGGAATCATGGCTGTTTTTTGAATATACACTACTTCCAGAACTCATCTCCCCAATCTTCATAAATACTGTTTTCAGAATGAATTTGCATAATGAGTTTTAGTTCTTTTGCTTTTACAATCTTCTCGATCGCAGGAAATAATACTCTCTCTTCGAAACGAATATGTTTCTCAAGTTCTTCTTCAAGTAGACTTAACGATTTTTTAATATCCGAAGTGTCTTCCAAGAGACGTTTTAATCTTCGATGATCCGTTAGTGCTTTTTTGACCAACTCATGTTCATTTCCCAATAATGGAAAAATAAATTCTTCTTCAATATTAAAATGAGTTAATAGACTGTTTTTTAAAAACCAATCTGTATAGGCTTTAATTCTACTTAAATCAATTGATTTTTTTAAGCCTGTTCGTATTTTCCAACAAAGTAATAATCCGTGATGATGTTCTCTACTTAATGGCTGAAGCGCTTTACTTCTTTTAATTGGTGCTGTTTTCATTATCATTAGTTTTAATTATTAATAGAGCCTATTAAAACAAGGCTTTCTACAGCTGTATTGTTTTTTATTGAATGCTTTACATTACTAGGAAAAATAAAAAAATCACCCGACTTCCCAATAAAGTATTGACTGTCAATAAAAAACTCAGGATTTCCATCAATCACATAAGCAAATTCTGTTTTATCAGGATGAATATGTACGGGATATATGGCCATTGGTTCAATTAGTACTAATTTGACTCCGCCATTAGAAAGCTGAATAAATTCCTTTCCTAAAAACCCCTTTACTTGACCTGTTTTCCAATCTAAATCAGTTACATCAACTTTATAATTTTTAAATTTATTTTTCATGGTTATAATTCTATTTCTATTAGTTTCAAATTTTGGTCAATTATTATCTGGCAAGAAAGCCTATCATTTAAATTATTAACATTGTGTTTTTTTAGAGTAGCTAATTCATTTCCTTCAAAATCGTTTACTTTATGGGATTTAGAATTTATTTTAATCAGACAAGTACAACAACGCCCCATACCTTTACATTCGCCAAAATTCTCTAGGTACAATTTATCCGATAAAAGCTCCATCAGGCTTCTATACTCATTAGTGTAAGTGAATAATTGGATTTTTTCACCTCCTTTAAATACAATTATTTTTATATCTTTTTTTTGACTCACGTGGTAATTAAAAACAATGAATTATTTAATTTTAGATATTAGTATTAAAATATAAAATAGGGAAACATCTATTTTAAGACATTTCCCTATTGAAATTTTGCTTAAATATATTTTACTATTCTTTTTTAACTTCCTTTTCCATCTCAATTGATTTTGGAAATAGGATGTTGTTTTCTAAATGAATGTGAAGATGTAAATCTTCTTCAAATTCTTTAAGTAAAGCAAAAGTTACTTTATATGTATTGCAAGCATCAATTGGCGGTGTATAATTATTAGATAATTCTTTAATGCTTCTAAATATTTCACCTTCGGTGTCATGCTCGTGCATCATTGTTTTTATGGGACTTTGAACCGTACCAAAAGGTGGTTGAGGTGAGGGTTGGTTTTCTTGTTTTGCAATTGCCATTTTTCTTACAAATGGGAATAAAATCAACTCTTCTTTTTTCATGTGGGCAGCTAGCTCGCCCGCAGATTGGTTAAATAAATCATTTATTTGAAATAACTCTGGATGGTTTTTGCCATGTACAGTGCAAATTTTATCAAGGTATTGTTTTAAAACAGGCGTTTTATTTTCAACATACCTATGATGCTTTTTCTCTATATAATCAGTTAATAAATCTAATGGCCAAGACTTGTAATCAGTTACTTGATTATCTTCACTTATCTTTATTTTTTCGAGATCATTGTGCAATAAGTTTTTACTAATATTTTTGCTTTCACAAACTTCATCTATCGTTTGATTGCCTTTGCAGCAAAAATCTATACCGAATGATTCGAACACTCCTGCGGTGCGGTAATCGTCTGCTACCATTTCACCAATTGTTTTTTCTTTAGTGGTATTCATGTTATTAATTTTTAGTTTATAAATTCTATTTCTGATTCAACTGGCATCGTTACGATTGCTTTAAGACTAGTCATTATTAATAATGAATGAGGAACAGCAGCTGGAATTATCATTGAATCACCTTTTTTCAATAAATGCTCTACTGAGGCAATTTCTATGATTGCATTACCTTCTGCGATTACAATAACTGCTTCTTTGGTACTGATATGTTTAGGCATCTGCATGTCTTTTTCACCTGTTACTTGTAATATTTTAAATACGGCTCCTTTTTTGAGTAATGTTACTTCTGGTTTATTCATTTCATTTAAATATTAGTTGATTTTCCCCATTCGGATATTTCGTGTTCAGTCCACAACTCAGGGAAAAATTTTCGTTGTTGAAACTGTGGGTGCAAATATTTTTTCCATTCAGAACCACCTGTTGCTGCCTGATTTTCGCCTTTTTTGTCTAAATACTGTTTAGCTGTGTTTAGATGAACTTGTGGCCATTTAATATTATACAAACAATCAAACTCTCGCAAAATTTGTGTGAGTTCATTAGATGGGTTTTCAATTTTTAATATTTGTTCTTCGATTGTTTTTCCCTTTACTTTTTTAGCTAGAGATATAAAACGGTCAAGATATTTTTCTTCAAATTGCCTTAGAGTCAGTGTTTTCTCTCCAGTTTTCCGGTTTAATCCAGCATCTTTCCAATAAATATGTTCAAAATATTCTTCGATGGATGGTTGATCTGAGATGCGTTTTTTACCTTCTTGATTAATTAAATTTTTAATAGGAGTACAATAAATTTCTATTAATCTGAATTGAGCACTTTGAAAACCACTTGCTGGCGCTAAGGTTGTTCTGAATGTATTATAGTCATCGTAATCCATGCCATCTTTCATAACGTCAAACGAATTGATTAACATCGTGGTATAACGATTAAGCCGACTCATTTTTGTAATTAAGAATGTTTCTGTAATTGAATCACTATAAACAATTTGTTTAATTTCATGAATCATTAATTTTAAAAACAATTCTGTAACTTGATGATACATAATGAAGATTTCTTCATCTTTAAAATTTGTACGTGGTTTTTGTAATGATAATAGCGTATCAACTTCAACGTAATCCCAATAGTTAATTGGTTTTGCTTGTAGTAAGCCTTTTAAGTATGTTTCAGGATTTTCGCCCAAATTCTTATACTTTTCTTCAATTTGATGAATGATTGTTTGTTCCATATTTGATTATTTTAAAAATTTAATACTGTAAATAAAAAGAGAAATTGTTTTTGTAATTTCAATTCCAACGTAATATAAATGAAGGTTTGAAGCGGGTACTACCTTGCCATCTATATGCATTTGAGCTCTTGTATCTAAGGCTGGCAACAACCATGTTGTTTGTATAATTAGCAATACTAGTGGGAGGTAAAAAAATAAATTAGAAGGTGCATTTATAGAATCTTTTGAATTAAATAAGCTAATCATTAATGCGATTGCAAAAACCCATTCTACTTTGTTTAAGGCATTAAAAACTAATCTTCCGATACCTAATCCAATTTGTAGATTTACACCGGGCGCTCTAAATTTTAACCATGCTTCCATAAAACTGATTGCACAGACAAAGCCTATCCATAAATAAATTACGGCAAATGCTAATGGATCTTTTGTGGCAGCTGTCATAAGATTAATTTATCTGGATTGTTTTTATAGTACTCAATTTTATGATAAAACATTTCGGCCATTTTTTCGGCTCTCCATTTGGCTTCTGTTGCTTTTTCCCCACTAAAATTTTCGTCGATTGTTTCGTAAAACAATAATAGCCATCTATCGAAATGATGTTGGTCTACAGGAAGTTTAGCATGAGGAACAAACGGACTGCCGTTATAGGTATGTTGATTTAATAAAACGGTCTGCCAAAAACGATACATTTTTTCTAAATGAATTGGCCATCTATCTTGAATTTTATCATTAAAAATTGGAGCCAATAAGCTGTCAGTTTTTACTTTTGTGTAAAACGCATCGACCAATAATTTTATATCCTCAATGGTTATTATTTCTTTCATTATAGAAGTGTATTTAAAGCGGTTACTGCATAATAAATTCCCCAGCCTACGAAGCCAATAATTAAAGCCCAAAGCCAAGCAGGTATGCTTTGGGGAGTTTCACTACCTTCAATCAAAAATCTTTTTTGATCACCTTTACCATAGGCATTTATCATAATTGGTAAAACGCCATCTACTACTTCGTTTTCTGAAATACCTTCAACAGCAATAGCAGGTCCATTTCGAACTGTAAATGGAATGAGGCGAATACCTTCCTTACCTAATGGGTCTTTGCTGACTATTTTTAGATTATGAGCCCCATCAACCAACTTACGCGTATCGAGTTCAAAATTTATTGGAGCTTCAAATTCCCCGAATGGAAATTTTTCGTCGTCTAAGAATATTATTACTTTACTATTGGCGCTCATTTTAATCGTTATTTAAAATAAAATACTTAATGTGTGATTTGTTTTTCTCACCTGGCTTAACAAGCCATTTTATTGAGAAGAAAAGTGTCAACATTGCTATAATTGCAATTGACCAAACAATAACATAGTCCCAACTATTATCAGGACCAGTACCATGCATAATGCCTCTCAAAATTTTCGGTTGTTGTCTTTCACAAACAGGGCAAGCGTTGGCAAGTGTTTGTAGAAATATAATTAGTATCACAATTTTCTTTTTCATTTTGTTGCCGTCGCTTTAATTTTAATAAAATCCATTATTTTCTTTACTTCTTCAGGACTTACCTTTTTACCAGTATTTCCCCAACTTGTTCTTTCGTAATTAATAATTGCAGCAACTTGATGTTCGCTGAATTCCATGTTTGTGCCCACTGCGGACATGACTCCATATTCTGCTCGGGCATCATAGCCATTCATAATAATATCTACATATAATTCTAAATTGTCTCCGTTAACAATAGAACTCCCTTTTAATGAAGGGAATGCGCCTTTAAGGCCTTCGCCGTTTGCTTGATGGCAACTTTGACAATTGGCTATGTAAAGAGTTTTTCCGTCAGCATCGCTACTCGAATTAGACTCAAGTGACACCTTGGTTTCTTTCTTGTATAAAAAAATTGGAGTTTTAGATCCGTCTGGTAATGGAATTTGTTTTAAAGATTGTATATATGCAACTAACTGTAAGGCTTCTTTTTTCGCAATTAGTTTTCCATGTAAACCATTTAGGAATTCTGGAGGTACATTTACAACAACATCTGATTTAGTAGGATGAAGTTTTGTTTCGAACAGCCATTCATAGGATGGCATGATGGATTGCTTAACAACGGTACGAGGATTAAACAGGTGCATTAAATTCCAATCTATACTTGGTTGCCTATTTCCTACATCAGTTAAATCCGGACCTGTTCTTTCGGTACCCATTAATGTTGCTGTGTTTTGCCAAAAACTAGTTCTTTCTATATTGGCATAATCAGCAGCCATTCCTGGGCGGGAACCAAAAACTTTGTCCATATCTACATTTCTTACTTGTTGTGAATGACAAGCAACACAACCTTCGGATATGTAAATCATTTTACCAGCTAAGGCATCACCACTTAATGGTTTAGATTCGGGTAGAGGTGCAGTATTTTTTTGATTTTGAAGAGCGGGCATAATGGCCGTAAAAAATGTTAGTCCCAAAAACAAAGCACCTGCCGTTGTATATAATTTCTTATGGTTATTAAATATATTCATGATACTTTATTAATTTCCAGTGATTGATTTTAAATGTTTAATAGCCTCTTCTTTAATATCAATTTCAGCAATTGGTTTCCGTGTCATTTTATAAAAATTATAGACGAAGACAAAGTGAGCTAGAAACATTAAACTGCCACCAATTGCTCTCCATAACCAATAGTCAAACATCATTACAACGCTATCAATAAAAGGTTTACCTTCCATCCACATCATGCCTTTTAATGTGCCACCAATGGATAAAGGGATGGCATAAAAAAGCAATCCAATAAATGCCAACCAAAAGTGGGCTCCAACTATATGTTGTTGAGGCTCTATACCAGTTAAGCGAGGCACTATGGTATATGTGCCACCCCAAATAGCAAACGTTATAATTCCGTAAAAACCTAAATGTGAATGACCAACAGTAAAATCAGTAAAATGCCACAATAGATTAGTAAACTTAAATGCCTCTGCTGTACCTTGCATAGAAACAATGAAATAATACATCACTGCTACAAAGAAGAACGGTAGGGTATAGCTATTAGACACTTTCTTCCATTGACCTTTAAATGTAAAGAAGTAATTAATAGTAGCTGCAACAACCGGGATAATCATTCCGCCGCTTCCAACTATAGCTACTGTTTGTAGCCACCATGGAATTGCACTAAAAACAAAATGATGTGTACCTATAATTGTGTAAAATAAAATTTGTGTCCAAAACGCCAATATACCTAAGCTATAAGCATAGATTGGACGGTTTAATTGTTGAGGAATGAAATAATATAATAAACCTAATGTGTAAAGTGTAAACCACATACCAACACCAGAGTGCATATAGTAACCTTGAATAATTGTTTCGCTAATTCCATTTTGCCAAAATGGCAAGTAAGCCGTTAGGGCAATTATAATTGTGAAAATAATGGATGAAATAATATACCAATTTGAAATGTAAATTTCTTTGGTAGTGCGTTTGGCTACAGTTTTTAAAAAGTTTAATAATGTTAGAATAAGAGCGACTGCAAATAGCGCCATGATTGGCCATATATATTCTCTGAACTCTCCGCCACCATTATTGATACCTGCCATTAAACTGATTGTGCCAAAGATTACCATCGCATTAATTAACCAAAGAGCATTCCATCCCCATTTGATGTTGTATATTTTTGCATTACTAACCGTTGGTACTACGTAATATCCTAAACCGATTATGCCTAATGATGCCCAACCCCAAAACACCATATTCGTATGAACAGGTCTTAGCCTTCCAAAACTCAACCAACTAATATGATCCGCATCAGGAGACACAAATTTTATTCCTACATATTCACCAATAGTTCCGCCAAGTGCAAGCCAAAAGGCAGCACATCCCAAATACCATAGGATTAATTTTGTGATATCTTTGTCGAGGCTAGGCCTTGGAATAGCTTTCTTTTTTTGTGCTGTAAAATGAACCTGATGATCTGGATTTGCATTTTGAATTATCCCTATGGTGTCTTCTGCTTTGATGTTACCAGATAATTCGTTATTTGATAATCTGTAATCAAGTGCCGTTTTTCGTTTTAATAGTGTGCTTTCTATTTCTTCGTCTTCTATTTGATAAAGATGTTCAGCAAATTGCTTAGCATCTTTCATTTTATTTGTATCGCTGTAATTTTTATAAGCATTAATTGCTCTATTAAGTGCAAACATTGCCCCTAAAATAATTGGTATTAGAATAAGTACTAATGTGATTATAATACCAGTTTGTCCAAAAATACCTTCTTTTGGATTAGCAGTATTTTGAGCTGAAAGTGAGAATGAAAAAAAAAGCAACAGTACAATTGAAATAGATGATTTATTTGTACCTGATTTTTTATTATGAATTACTTTTATAAATTGTTCAATTTGTTTCGAATTTAATGATTTAAGATAAGTTGAAAATCTACTTTGGTTATCCTGCTTACTCCATTTATTATCTTGGATAACGACGGCATTAAACTTTTTTAATAGATACCAAATTGATGCACTGAAAATAATTAATAATGATATCAGAACTAAATAAAATGAAGAGAGAGAATTCTCTATATGAATTATATTATTGACTTCTTGAGCATTCAGATAGATTGAACTACAAAATATGCATGCAATTGTTATTTTAAAATGACGTTTCATAAGTAGAGTTTTTTAATAGTCGTTTTATTAATATAGATTGCTTTATGCAGAATACACGACTAGATCATTTTCTTCTTTAAATATTAATGATGATAAAAATTGTATTTAAGATGAAGCTTAAATAAACAATTGTTAGGCATAGTTTTGGCGGACCTAATGCTATGAATACAGCATTACTCATCATCGTTATTGCTGCACACGTGCAAAGCATAAAGACGTTGGCATCATTTTTTAAAATAAATCCACAAGCAATAGAACCTAAACAACTTTGTGCAGTTATATAAACTGCCATCCAAAAAAAGCGTGCATTTTCAAATTTAACAGCCTGCTCATTAAACCATGTGTCAATGCCCCTATTTGATTGGTTTTGACTAAATTTTTTTGTTGAGTTTTGAGATAGTTTTGACGTGTTCATGATTTCAGTTTTTATGATTTTTAATTAAATATAATAAGACCTTTATATCCTTTATTATTGTAATTTTTTTACCTATGTAAAAACGTTAACCCTTTTTTTAATCCCAATGATAATTCCAGAACGGTTGTATTCTCCAACATATCTTTTAACTCATCGCGTATAATTTTAAATTTATCATGCACTGGGCAGGGTTGTTTTTCGGAACACTCTTTAAATCCTAAGCCGCAACCTTTATAAATTGAATCCCCATCAATCGCTAATACAATTTGACTTAATTTAATTTTACTCATGTCATTTTTGTCAATTTGAAAACCACCATGAGGACCTTTGATAGATTCAATAATATTATTTTTTGAAAGTTGTTGCAAAATTTTAGCAGTAAATGGCTCGGGAGAATCAATTTCTTTTGAAATATCTTTTAATCCTACACGTAGATTTTGAGAGGATTGCATTGCAATATAAATTGTAGCTCTTATAGCATATTCGCAAGCTTTTGAAAACATAATAATTGGTATTTCGATACAAATCTAATCATTTTATATTAAAAGACAAATTTATCCTTTATTATTTTTAAACCCAAAAATGAATCGAATCCTTTTACCATAATCTTTCTTTATAGGGTACCTTCTGTTTGGAGTAATATTATTAAAAATTAATGCCACAAAAAACAATATCAAAACACCCGTTAATACTGGAGAAAAAACATATAAATATCCTAAGGCCTTTATTTTTTCACTCCCAATGTTGGCTATTAATGCGGTAGCGCCACCTGGAGGATGAAGTGTTTTGGTTATTTGCATAAAAACAATAGAAAGAGCAACGGCTAATGCTGAGGATAGCCAAATTTCATTTGGTATTAATTTGTGAACCGTAACTCCAATAATAGCAGACACTATGTGTCCGCCAATTAAATTACGTGGTTGAGCTAATGGACTGTTTATTGAGCCATATATAAGTACTGAGGATGCGCCAAAGGATCCAATCAAAAATAAATTATCGTTTAGAACAAAATACTTACCGCTAATAAAGCCAATTATGCCAATGCCAAAAAATGCACCGAGAAAGGTAAAAAAATGTTCTTTTTTATCAATTAATGTTTCTCTATAAAAAACATACTTAACCTTTCTATAACTTCTTTTTATTTTTTTTGTTGGCATACACTTAATGTCTATTTATAAATCATTTTTGTAGAGACTGTAATTCTTTTCCATGAATTTATTTTTTGGCTAATTTAAAAAATAGAAAAAGATAATCACTAAAAATCCCTGTAAAATCATTGTGCCATCTAAAATGCCATAATGATAATAATAAAGGCTACGTAACATCTTATTATTAAGAAAAAACAAGGTGCTTAATGCTGATAAAATTAGACCAGGTAAAATAAATGTAAGTTTATACATTGGATAATGAACTAAACAAATTATTGTAAATAATAGTAGAGAAATATTAGCTACAACTATTGACTTCTTTTGACCTATTAATATGGGAATTGTTTTTAATCCAGATAATCTATCGTCAGACATATCTCTAATGTCAAATGGAATAGTAATTGCAAATACGAATATAAATCTTTCAATTAACATTAGTAATAGATGGCCTTTATCATAAGTATTATTTGACTTAATTATAGGAAGTAATATTGTGACTATTGACCATACAAATGAGATTAAAAATATTTTAAGAAAAGGGATTTCTCTCAGTCTAAAAACATATTTTATTTTTTTAAAAAATGGCAAGGAATAAAAAATGGTTAATAGACCTATAGGTGCTAAAGCAATAAGTATTCTTTCTTTAGCAAGAAGTACTGAAATTAAAAAACCTATAATTGAAAAGAATACAATGAAATAAAATCGCTTAGGGTATTTTTTAATCCAAGAATGTCTATCATGGTTTAACGCATCCTTATTAGTTAAAACTAATATTAAACGATGTATATTATATTCAAATAAAGTTGCAAAAAAAATAATGAACACGTAGGGATATAACTGAGGTTTCATTCCCAGCTGAATTTGTGTTTCAATTGTTAAAAATACTGCAGCAATGGATATATATAAATTCGAATATATTAATGACTGACAGATTCCAAGTATAAACTTCAATTTTTTAAATATTAATTTTAGAAGCAAAAATACTATTTATTTAAAAAATGGGTTCTTGAAATTTATAATAAGTAATTTATGATTTATTATTACAAGAACTTTTATACTCGCTAAATAACTCGTCTTTAAAATATATTTGAGTTAGTGTTAATTTACCATGTGTATCATATATTTTAAATTCACCATCTTTTAAGCCATTTTTATAATTACCCTTACACCAAATGGCTCCATTTTCGTGATAAGAAATATATGCGCCATGACGACTTCCCTTTTGATAATACTCTTCCGCTAAAAGCACTCCGTCGGAATTATACTCTTTCCATAATCCAAATCGATTTCCATTTTTATCATAATGACCTTCTAGTAACAAAACGCCATCTCCAGAATATTCTTTATGCTCTGCCATAAGTCTTTTTATTAAAAAAATTAATTTAAATATTGATTTTGTGGTTGTTTAGGTTTTGATGATTTAGAGGAGAAAATCAACATTTGTATAGCAATACCTATTACAATAAGAAGTGCCCAATCAAATTGATTTAAAAGTGTAGAAAAAGAAACTGTTTTTTGCGATTTATCATTTAAATCTTTTACTCTCAAAATTTGAATTTCTGATAATTCATCTAATTGATCTAAGGACTGATTAAGATAATAAATTTGTGATTGAAATATATTTTCTCTTACAAGAGATGTATGTTCCTTCGAATATTTTTTTTCAAGAGCAATCATTACTAAAATACTATTTTTAAACTCATTAAATATGACTTTTTCACTTGATGTTAGCTTTGTATGCTCATAATTGTTTATTAGCAATAACATTTTCAATTTATCAGCATCTGTAAATAAAAAATCTTTCTTCGAGTTATCTGTAATTTGGTGAGATAATGCAAATTTACCTTTGTATAATATTTTAGTCATTTTATAAATATAATCTTGTGCTATTATTCTATCAGAATACACTTCACTAAATGAATCTCCAATTTTTGAAATACTATCGTTATATGACTGAGAACTAAATATTACAAGGAATATGATTATCAGTAGCAGAAGTGCAATTTTTCCTTTATGACGAATAGTATATAAAATTTCCATAATAAATTAGGTATTTATGACTTTTAAAATATTTATGTTTTTAAGTCCCGAGGGCATTTTCCAGGCAAATTGAGCTCCTTGCTTAAACCCAATTAAAGCAATACTAATTGGAGCAAGAATCGAAATTTTGCGTTGACTAAGATTCGTTTCCTCAGGAAGCACAATTTGAAATTTAATTGGCTTGTTCACTGAATCGTCAATAAATTCAACAACTGAATTTATTGTTACAATATCTTTTTGTAAGGCATTATCTTTAACTACTAATGCTTTTGTTAACTCTTCTCCTAATTGTTTTACCTCTGGAGTTTTTTGTTTTATAATCAAGTTATAAAGTGTTCTGTATACAGATTCGGAAATAATTGGTTTCATACTACTTATATTTAATATGTCTATTTTAAAATGCTTTATATAGCAAGTATAAATTGAAAAACTGTTTTAATAATTATGAACTTTTAATATTGTCAGTTTTTTAATACCAGAAGGCATTTTCCACGTAAAATGATCTGTCTCTCTAAATCCCAATAATGCTATAGCTATGGGAGATAGTATAGATATTTTTTTCTGCTTAAGATCGGCTTCTTCAGGCAATACAATTTGTAATCGCATTGGCTTTTTAAATGAAGAACTAATAAATTCAACAATTGAATTTAAGCTAACAATTTTTGAATCCAAAAAATTATCTTTTACTATTTTAGCTTTAGATAATTCTTCACCTAAAGGTTCAACTTCTATTGTTTTTTTTCTTCTAATTAAATTAAAAAGAATTTTATATACAGATTCGGAAATAATAGGTTTCAATAGTTTCATATTTATTTAAATGTTTACTTCGTTTATGTTTTTTGATGAGTTTACTGTTTTGTTAGCATCTTGCTTAATTATATATTTTATTCTGTTTATAATGTCAATTTTACGCTGATGCTCTTGAGCCTTTTTTTCTAATTGACTGATTATTTTTTTTATTTCTACATGCGTTCTCATGATAAAACTTGTTTAAATTTTAAATAAATGATTTAGACACAATAGTTCGCTACTTTTTTTAGTATTAAGCTTCTGCTAATAATTTAAAAAAATACTTAAAGTGTTTTGTAAAAAGAGCGTTACTCTTTCCTCGTTGAATAATTTCAACGAGGCCTAATTAATAAAGGCTTTATTGTTTGAAGAAAAAATAAGTTTACTTCTTCCAATAGATGGAAAAAAGGATAATACTTTTAATATGATATTAATATTACTCATTTCTTGTATGCCGTAAAAATAAGTTATATTATTTTACAAAAAATGAATTTAACTTTTAATAACTATTTTACATGTGTAATCTTTTACTACTTTCGCCCTTTTAAAAAACAATAATGAAACTAAAGGGTAAAAGTATATTTATATCAAGAAAACTAAATTCGGATAGTCCTTTCGTTTCTCTTACAAAAGAAGAGGACTGTAAAATTATTGATCAATCACTAATTAAAATTACTCAAATAAGATATTCTTACACCCCTCAAACAAATTGGATATTTTTTACAAGTAAAAATGCCATAGATTATTTTTTTGCGCAAAATCCAGATGTTCCAAAAGATGTAAAGTATGGAGTTATCAGTAACTCATCAGCTAATCATTTAAAAACCCATCACATAAGTGCTGATTTTATTGGCAAAGGCGTTAACCTATTAAATATCGCTAAGGAATTTAGAGAAACATTACAAAACGATAGCGTTTTATTTCCTCAAGCAATTGATTCTTACCAATCTATCCAAAAACAACTAGCTTTTACAAATACCTGTTACAATTTGTATGTATATAAAACTAATATTAGAACGGATTTTGATTTACCGTTTTCTGACATTTTAATTTTCACTAGTCCTTCTAATGTTATAGCGTATTATAATAAATATAAAGTTGATCCCAGACAAATGGTTATTGCCATTGGAACAACTACAAGATTTAAATTACATGAGTACAATGTTATGGATGTTTTGATCCCTGATTCATTCGATGAAAAAGGATTATTTGATTGTGTTGTTTCAACAATTTCAGCAAAATAAAATTTTAAAATGCTAAAAAATGTAAATATTTTTAGATCTTTACTGCTAAATTAAGAAATAACAAATAGCTTTGCACACGAATAATAAAATGAAATTAGGTAAAAATATAATTAAGAGTGTTTCATTTTCTGTGATCACTATTTTATTTTTATCACTCTCATATATTACTATTTATTCATCATTATCAACCTCTACTAAGTTTAACACTATTGTTTTAAGTGGTGATTTCTCTTCGGAAAAAGAGAGTTCTGATTCGGAAAAAGATTTTAGTGAAGAGTATATAGATTTGTTTTTTGTAGAAAATCAAAAAATTAATGGAGTTGATTTTTTTGAACACTTTCCAAAAATGCAATCTACTTTTTTGATTCCAAGAATCTTTTACGATATACAATTGCTTCCTCCTGAAGCGCAAGTGAGTTAATTTTTATTACTCATTCTCAATCTTGTATTAATCAATTTTATTCATGCATAGGCTTCAGCCTATCTTACTTAATCATTTAATTATTGTGAAAATAATAAGTTTAATTGCGTGCAGCATTATTTTATTAAGCGCGTGTAACTCAAATAAAAATAAAGAAAATACACAGGAAACATTTCCTGTGACAGAAGCTATTAAAATTGATACCTTTTCGTATACCGAATATGTAACGGAGATTCATGCGCTGCAAAATGTAGAAATACGGGCTCGTGTGAAAGGCTATCTTGAAAAATTTCACATTGACGAAGGTGTTTATGTCAAAGAAGGTCAGTTATTATTTAGCATTAACAATAAAGAATATGTTGAAGAATTAGCGAAAGCGAAAGCTATTTACAAAAGTACTATTGCTCAAGTAAATGCGGCAGAATTAGAAGTAAAAAACGTATTGCAATTAGCTGAAAAAAAAATTGTATCATCAACAGAAATTGAAATTGCTAAAAACAAATTAGAAGTTGAAAAAGCCAATTTAGAAGAAGCACTCGCTCATCAGGCTCACGCAAAACTTAAGTTGGAGAATACGGAAATTCGAGCACCATTTAACGGCATCATTAATCGTATACCACACAAAATTGGAAGTTTAATTGATGAAGGGACCTTACTCACATCCATATCTGAAAATGATGAAGTTTACGCCTATTTTGATGTATCTGAAAAAGAGTACTTAAACTATGCTCGAAATATTGAAAAAGATAGCGTTAACTCAAAAGTGGTTGCATTGATATTAGCCGACGGAAAAGAACATAGCTACAAAGGTATGATTGAAACCATAGAAGGAGAAATTGATGAAAGCACTGGTAATATAGCATTTAGAGCTCGATTTAAAAACCCAAGTAAAATCATAAAGCATGGCGCAAGTGGTAAAATAAGACTATTAAAAAAATACGACGATGCCATTGTTATTCCTCAAAAATCAACTTTCGAAATTCAAGATAAATTGTATGCATACGTGTTAGATAAAAACAACAAATTAGAAGTTCGAAATATTGAAACCATGTATCGTTTACCTCATTTATTTATTATTTCAAAAGGACTAAAAGAAGGCGACAAAATATTATTTGAAGGGATACAAAATGTTAAAAACGGTATGAATATACAACCCAATTTTATTAGCATGAAAACAATCATATCTCAATTAGGTAGAAAATAATTAAAGACAATTTATCATGCTAAAAAAATTCATACAACGTCCAGTATTATCATTGGTTATATCATTATTTATAACCTTGTTGGGAGTATTGGCTTTAAGTCAGTTGCCTGTTACGCAATACCCTGATATTGCACCGCCTGCGGTTTCTGTAACAACAAAATACACAGGAGCTAATGCTGAAGTTTGTGCTAAAGCAGTTGTAACGCCTTTAGAAAGAGCTATTAATGGTGTGCCAGGTATGGCCTATATGACTTCTGTTTCAGGAAATGATGGAACTAGTATTATTCAAGTTTATTTTAAAGTTGGAACTGATCCTGATTTAGCTGCTGTAAATGTTCAAAATCGTGTAGCAACAGTATTAGACGAATTACCAGAGGAAGTTATTAAAGCAGGAGTTTCAACAGAAAAGGAAGTAAATAGTATGTTGATGTATTTAAACTTAATAAGCAATGATAGTACACTTGACGAAAAATTTATTTACAACTTTGCTGACATTAATGTATTAGCTGAATTAAAACGTATTGATGGTGTTGGCTTTGCCGATATTATGGGGCAAAGAGAGTATGCCATGAGAGTTTGGTTAAAGCCACAGCGAATGGATGCGTACGAGATATCTGCAGAAGAGATTATACAATCTTTACGAGCTCAAAATATAGAAGCTGCCCCAGGAAAAGTTGGAGAAAGTTCAGGGAGAAACCCTCAATCCCTTCAATATGTATTACGTTATACAGGTAAACTCACGCATAAAGAACAATACGAAAATATTGTTATAAAAGTATCTGAAAATGGTGAGATGCTGCGCTTAAAAGACGTGGCAGATATTGAATTTGGTTCATTAGACTACGATGTACTTTCAAAAGAAAACGGAAAACCTTCTGCTGCAATTATTTTAAAACAACGTCCCGGCTCAAATGCCAGTGAAGTTATTTCAAATATTAAAGCTCGATTAGAATTTTTAAAATCAACCTCTTTTCCTCCAGGAATGGATTACACGATTAGTTACGATGTGTCTCGTTTTTTAGATGCGTCTATTCACGAAGTAATTAAAACACTTATTGAAGCCTTTCTTTTAGTGGCCTTAGTAGTATTTTTATTTCTGCAAGATTGGCGCTCTACATTAATACCTGTATTGGCAGTTCCTGTATCTCTTATTGGAACCTTTGCCTTTATGCAACTATTTGGTTTCTCAATAAATTTATTAACCTTATTTGCATTGGTATTAGCCATTGGTATTGTGGTGGATAATGCCATTGTGGTAGTAGAAGCTGTTCATGCCAAAATGGAAGAAAACAATGCTGATCCAAAAACAGCAACCATGCAAGCCATGGGAGAAATTGGAGGTGCCATTGTTGCTATTACATTAGTGATGTCGGCAGTATTTATTCCGGTTGCTTTTTTAGATGGGCCTGTTGGTGTATTTTACCGACAGTTTTCCGTAACGATGGCAATTTCTATTGTAATTTCAGGTATTAACGCATTAACACTTACACCGGCATTATGTGCTATAATTTTAGTAAACCATCACCATCATCCTAAATCAAAAAATTGGTTAACTCGCTTTTTTGATGGCTTTAATCGTTATTATGATTCCATTGCATTAAAATACAGAAAATTATTAGATGTAATAGTAAACAGACGTGTGATAACGATTGGCGTACTGGCGCTGTTTTCTTTTGCAACTTGGGGTGTTGGAAAAGTATTACCAACAGGTTTTATTCCAACAGAAGATCAAGGGACGATATATGTAAATGTTACAACTCCTGTGGGCGCCACTCTTGAGCGAACTGAAAAAGTAATGAATCAAATTGATGATATAGCAAAAACTATAACAGAAATAGAATCTTCATCAACCTTAGCAGGCTTTAGTATGATGACCGATGGTTCTGGCGCTTCGTTTGGTATGAGTACCATTAGTTTAAAACCTTGGAAAGACCGAGAAAAAACAGCTGATGATATTATTGCTCTTTTAAAAGAAAAAACCAAGCACATAAAAGATGCAGAAATTCAGTTTTTTCCTCCACCAGCAGTTCCTGGTTTTGGAAATGCTAGTGGTTTTGAATTGCGTTTACTAGATAAAACTGGTTCAGGTAATTTACAGGAAACCTATAAGGTTACTCAAGATTTTATGGAAGCTGTAAAACAACGAAAAGAAATTAAAAGCATTTTCACCAGCTTTAATCCTACTTTTCCACAGTATCTAATTCACGTTGATCAGGATGTTGCGGCTAAAAAAGGCATTACTGTAGATAATGCAATGAGCAATCTTCAAACATTAATGGGAAGTTTTTATGCGACTAATTTCATTCGCTTCGGACAAATGTATAAAGTCATGTTACAATCCGATCCAAAGTTTAGGGCGCAACCCGAAGATATTTTGAAGTTGAGAGTTAAAAATATTAATGGAGAAATGGTTCCATACTCTCTATTTTGTAAAATCGAACGGGTATATGGGCCCGAACAATTAACACGTTACAATATGTATGTGTCAGCTATGTTAAATGGAGAAGCGGCAGATGGATATAGCAGTGGTGATGCCATTAAAGCCATTGAAGAAGTAGCTAAAGAAAAACTACAACGTGGATATTCACACGAATGGTCAGGAATGACTAGAGAAGAAATTCTCTCAGGGAACCAAGTTGTATTTATTTTTGCTATTTGTTTATTGTTTGTTTACTTACTTCTTTCAGCGCAATACGAGAGTTTCTTATTACCACTGCCAGTTCTTTTATCACTGCCCATAGGAATTTTTGGTTCGTTGTTTTTATTATACATTCTAGGTTTAGAAAATAATATTTATGCCCAAGTGGCGATGGTTATGCTCATCGGTTTATTAGGGAAAAATGCTATTCTAATTGTAGAATTTGCTATTCTAAAACAAAAAGAAGGAAGAACTGTTATTGAAGCTGCTATTGAAGGAGCCATCGCTCGTTTAAGACCTATTTTAATGACTTCTTTCGCTTTTATTGCGGGACTAATTCCTTTGATGATAGCTTCTGGTGCTGGTGCAATTGGAAATAAAACCATTGGATCTGCGGCAGCTGGCGGAATGTTATTCGGAACTCTATTTGGAGTAATTATTATTCCTGGATTATATGTACTCTTTGCAAGTATAAACGAAAAGAAAAAAAAGAAAATAAACACTGAAATTATTATTGATAATGAAAAAAAATAATCTGATATATATCTTAATATTATCTGGTGTTTTATTGAGTTGTAAAACAACAGAATTAACAACAAAAACGATAAATAATAAATTACCAAAAAACTATGTCTTAAATAACGACTCAGCAAGTGCTAAACTTTTAAAATGGCGCGAATTAATTTTCGATAAGCATTTAGTGTCAATTATCGACACAGCTCTCAGACATAATTTTGACTTAGAAATCGCGCTACAAAAAATAGAAATTTCGAGAGCTGGAATTAAATTTACTAAGGGTATTTGTTTGCCAGAAATTGGAGCATCTGCATCTGTGGGACAAAGAAAATTTGGCGAATACACCATGGATGGTGTAGGAAATTACGACACTAAATTTTCCACCAATATTAATGATAAACAACAAATCCCTAATCCTCTACCAGATTATTATGTTGGACTTCAGGCTTCATGGGAAATTGATTTGTGGGGTAAATTAAAAAACAAAAAAAGGGCAGCGGCCTCTAAATTCATTGCCAGTCAATATGGTAAAGATTTAATTATTACCAATTTAGTTGCCGAAATTTCTACAACCTATTTCGAATTATTAGCATTGGATAATGAAATTAAAATATTAGAAAATAATATTATTTTACAACAAGATGCTCTGGATATTGTTACCATCCAAAAACAAACAGGTAAGGCAAATGAACTAGCGGTTGAGTTGATGCGTGCTCAACTCTTAAACTCTAAAACTATTTTAGCAGATGTAAAACAACAATTAATTGAATGTGAAAGCAAATTAAATTTTTTATGTGGTGGATATCCTAAAGCTATTGTTCGAGATACATCAATCAATTCAGAAAACATCATTTCATCCATTAACACTGGAATACCTTCGGATATTTTAATAAATCGAGCAGATATAAGACAAGCCGAAATGGAATTAAAAGCAGCAAATGCGGATGTAAAATCAGCAAAGGCAGCCTTTTATCCCTCGTTTAACATTAACGCGTTTTTAGGTCTACAATCTTTTAATGCTTTGTTATTACTTGAAACACCTGCTTCGTTAGCGTATAATGCATTAGGAGGATTAGCAGCACCTTTACTCAACCGACGAAAACTGAAAGCTGATTTAATGAGTAGTAAAGCTGAACAAATGCAAGCCTATATAAATTATGAAAAAAATGTAGTAAATGGTTTTATAGAAGTTTATAATTCTTTAAACAATATAAAAAACACAAAAGAGATGCATGATACAAAACTTGAAGAAGTTACTATTTTAAAACAATCAATTTCAACTTCATCAGAATTGTTTAAAGCAGGTAGAGCAAATTATATGGAAATAATTCTCGCTCAAAAAAATGCATTACAATCTCAAATGGAATTAATTGATTTCAAAAAGCGCCAAAATATTTCTATAATAAATCTTTATCGTTCATTAGGTGGAGGTTGGAAATAGCTCATGAAATTTAATTACTTTAAACAATATATTCATTTTAATCACAATTTATGCTAGCTGAAACACTTATAGCCCTATTCTCTTTAATTGCATTAGAGGTGATTTTAGGCATTGACAATATCATTTTTATTTCAATATTAGCGGATAAGTTACCCGAAAACAAAAGGGACAAATTAAGATATTGGGGTATAGGTTTGGCGATGCTTATACGATTATGTTTGTTAGGAGTAATTTCTTGGATTCTAAAGTTGGATTCAGAGTTGTTTAAAGTATTTGATATTAGTTTTTCTGGTAAGGGTGTAATATTAATAATTGGAGGTGTTTTTTTACTATATAAGAGTACAAAGGAAATATTTTACAATACAGAGGACGAGCATCATAGTGAAACAGGCTTAATTAAGAAAGGTAGTTTTAAAAAATTATTATCTGAAATAATTATTCTTGATTTAGTATTTTCTATTGATTCAATTATTACGGCAGTCGGAATGGTTAAAGAACTCTGGATTATGTACACAGCAGTTATTGTAGCGGTTGGTATTATGCTTCTTGCATCAAAGCCAATAAGTATGTTTATACAAAAACATCCTTCATTTAAAATTTTGGCACTTTGTTTTTTAATGATGATTGGAGTTTCATTAATTGGCGAAGGATTACATTTTGTAATTCCTAAAGGTTATATTTATTTCTCAATGGCATTTGCTTTTTTTGTAAACACCATACAAATGAAGAAAATTAAATAATAATATTTTATTTAATGAACGATATAAATTCTAAACGTGTTTTCTCGTTGTTAAATTTACCAGAAAAACATGTAGTAATCGTACTGCTGTTAGTATCTTTTATACCTCTTGAACTTACGCAAAGATGTGTAGCATCAATAATAACTGCAACATCATCACTATTTAATGCATCTTTTAACCCCTCTGCTATTTGATTTACCAAACGCTCCTGAACTTGCGGACGTTTGGCGTAATATTGTATCAAACGATTTATTTTAGACAATCCTATAACTTTTTTATTAGGAAGATATGCCACATGAACTTTTCCGATAATTGGCACAAAATGATGCTCACAATTTGAAAATAAAGTAATGTCCTTTTCAATCAGCATTTCATTATACTTATACTTATTCTCGAACAAGGCTATTTCAGGTTTATTTTCAGGGTTTAAACCACTGAAAATTTCTTTTACATACATTTTAGCTACTCTTTTTGGCGTACCTTTCAAACTATCATCATTCATATCAAGACCAAGAGTATACATGATCTCATGGAAATGTTCTGCTATGATCTTCATTTTCTGTGAATCGCTTAATACAAAAGCATCTTGTCGTAATGGGGTTTCTGTTGAAGAACTGAAATGTTCATCTCCTATAATATCAGTGTTGTCTTTTATGTTTTTAAATTCTATCATCTTCCTTTATTTTGTATTGCTATTGATTTTATTCATAACATTTTCAACTATTCTATCGCAATACACCAGGTTAAATTCAAATATATCATCGGGCGAATATATTTTTTCTATTTCTGAGCGTAGTAATGCTTTAGTTCTGTTTAAACGAACCTTCACATTTGATTCTGTAATACTTAATGCTTCGGCCGTTTCGGCAGAGCTTAATCCGTTTAATTCACGCATGGCAAATACCATACGGTATTCTTCGGGAATAGCATTTAATGCACTTTCTAATACTTGGCCTAATTCTTTATTTAAAACATTTTTTTCGGTGTTGCTTTGGTTATGGAACATTGGATTGTTTTTTTCATTTTGTATGCGTTCTACCGGTTTTTCATTTTGAAAGCTGAATTTCTGTTTTTTCTGATAGCAGTTATTGAGCATAATTCTTGTGATCCAGGTTTTAAAAGAAGAATTATTCTGAAACTTATCTAAACTATAGAATGCATTTATATATGTTTCCTGCATCAGATCTTCAGTATCCTGATGATTGTAATTATACGCTCTTCCAATTCGATATAAGAATGGGTTATTTCGGCGAATCAACAATTCAAAAAGCTGATTTTCTCCATTTCTAATTTTATGAATTATTTCAATATCTGTATAATGCTCAAATTTTTTAATATCGCTCATATAGTAAAGTTAATTATTTTGATGGTGTGGTTGCTCTCACGCCTACTGCGAATCGGATAAGGGCTTGCTTATCCTCAGGTGTAAGATGTGATTTTTTTGCCATGACATCTACTATTTCCAATAATTTTGGTTCAGTATAAACAGTTACATCTTTTGTGCCATGACATTTGGTACAGGCTCCTGTATAAACAGAATAGCCTTTTTCTAATTCAGCTTTTGTAGCATCAGGGAACCTGGTTTGTACAGCAGTTAATTGAGCTACCGTTGTTACCTCAGAAGGAGTAGTTGTAGTAACGCTTTTCTTTGATTTGCAAGCTACAGTTAATGATATAATTACTGTTGCAATTAATAGTGTTTTTTTCATCTTAATATGGATTTATATAAGATTAGAGTGGGTGAAAGGATAAAAGGTTACAGAAAATTGAAAATATGAATTCAATTAAAAAAAGTAAACTTCCATAATTCGCCGGAATCTGCTATCTACGCTTAAACCAAACAATTTAAGCCATGTATAAAAGCAAAATCAAGACTTTCTATAATCATAAGCAGATTGTGGAAACTAACATCGAATTATCACACTCAAAGTCACCGTTAAAGCCAAAACTGTTATTAAAGTATTTGAAGCGTCATAAAATTCAGGAAGAATACCTTGAAATAGAACATTTCAAGGTATTTTCACAAAAGGACTTCCTGATAGCACATACTAAGGAATATATTGAAGCTATGTATAAAGAAATTAAGCCCAGCAGTATCTTTTAAAGGATAATCAAATCCCAAATTAGTATAGTAAATACCATCCTCTTTGATTACGATATCAATATTGTCTCTGGTCATTACTTTGATGATAACACGATTGGCTGTGTGAGGTTTTTCCGTAAAACCATATTCCTTTAGTAAATCTTCGCTAAGTAATTTCATCCAATTTTATTAAAGTCAAAAGTTAAGAATAATTGCATCAAAAACGATTCCAGAATATAAAAATACTCAATAGGAGGTATTACGATAAATACTTTGGTCATTGGCTTAGTAAGTCTTGAAATAGCATCAGAAGAGATGTATTTATTGAAATAAAATTTAAAAATTTAGTGCCAATTTTGAAAATTATTGCACACCATTATTGCACACCTCGCAAATATATAAAAGCAAAAAAGCCTCTCATTTTCATGAAAGGCTTGATTTTGCTGTGTACCCCAGACGGGACTTGAACCCGTACGTCCGCGAAGACACAGGATTTTAAGTCCTGCAAAAGTGGTTTTTAGTGGTTTTTAGTGGTCTATAGTGATTTGTTAACTAGTTGATATATAAATATATAGATGTTTTATGACCAAAAATAAAATATTAATATTTTCAAAATGTTTAATGAATGTTTAATGAAAGTATCGTGCTTTTGCCTATATTTACTGTAAATATACAAAAATGGCTTCATTAAAAGTAATGCTTTATAAAAGTAATCCTAAGATTGACGGGACTTTCCCGCTGGTCATACGCGTAATTCGTAATCGTAGACCAATTTATTATCAAATTGGTTACGCAATAAAAGCTATAGATTGGGATGAAAAAAACGCCGTAGTGAAAAATAATTATCCAAATTCTGCGCGGTTAAATCACTTAATTTTAAAGAAGAAAACTGAAGTAAGCGCTATTCTTATAGCCGCTGATCAAGATGATTTAAATCTTACTGATAAGCAACTAACTAAAAAAATACGTAGCAACAACAAATCTTCATTTAATGCAATTGCAGACGAACATCTTTCTGATCTATTAAAACTTAAAAAATTTAATCAACATAGTGGAGAAAAACCTCGGGTGAATCATTTTAAAACATTTATGGAAAATGAGGACATCAGTTTTCAACATATAACGCCACCATTGCTTAAAAAATTTATGATTTACTTAAAAGCCGATAAAGGTTTATCTGATCGTTCAGTTATGAATTGCTTGATCGTGGTTAGAACATTATTTAATAAAGCAATTAATGAAGGATTGGTTGAATCAAAACATTATCCATTTGGTCCAGGTAAAGTTCAAATTAAATTAATTGAAAGCAGGAAAGTGGGTTTAAACGCTGAAGAGATTAAATTAATAGAGGAAGTTGACCTAACTGCTTTAAAAAGTCAAATGCATGCCCGTAATATTTGGTTGACCTCGTTTTATTTAGCCGGAATTAGAATATCTGATATCATCAATTTAAAATGGAAGGATATTTATGATGGTCGTTTAAACTATGTCATGGGTAAAAACAAAAAAGTGGTTTCTTTCAAAATTCCGGCTAAGGCAAATACGATTATTGAGTTTTACAAAGAGGATAGGACTGGGACATATGTTTTTCCATATCTTAAAGACGAGTATGGCACAGATGAGAAAGTTTTAAACTCAAAAACCCGTTCTTTTAATTCGCTAATCAATAAACAATTGGGTAAAATTGCCGCTGATTTAAAGATCGATAAAAGTTTAACGATGCATATTTCACGCCATAGTTTTGGGCAAATTGCCGGAGATAAAATTGCCCCACAGTTATTACAAAAATTATATCGCCATTCTGATTTAAAAACAACCATTGGGTATCAATCTAATTTTATCCATAAGGATGTAGATGATGCTTTATCTGATATATTGGATTTCTAATTTATTAGGAATAGCGACCATTGCAACATCTTGTTGTACAAATGTACAACAGTTATATACTTGTATTATGTTACACATTTGTGTAACATAATTAAGTGGTTTTAAAAACGGCTGGAAATGAACAAAATGGCTTTGTCGTACAAGACGCTTAAAAATGCAAAGATTAAAATCGATGATAATCATTGTTAATCGATACTAATCGCTTGTAATCGATAATCATCATTGTTAATCAATGAAAATTGATATAAATTGTAAAATAAATTAACCTTAAAATACATAAATTATGAAAACACAATTTAATGAGGACCGCTATGAATTAGAATACGATAAACCTTTATGGCAATTAACCATGCAAGAGTTTATTGATATTCAAAAACGGGAAATGACGAAATTGGTAAAGGAAATGTTAAATGAGGCACTAAACGATATTAAATCTAGGGATGTTCCATTGGAAGATACAATTGATATTGAGGAGGCAGCATTAGTTACTGGTTTAAAACCGAAGTCTATTTATAGTAAAGTTTGCAGGTTAGAAATTCCATCAATTACAAGAGGTAGGCCTTTGGTTTTTTCAAGAGCTGAGTTACAAACCTGGATGAAAATTGGCAGACCTACTGTAGCAGAAATGGAATTTAAAAGGAGGAAGGGATTGTTATAATATTCTTATACCTTCTATTGGGTATTTTTAGGAATTCTACAATTTATAGCAAGACTCGAAAGGATAATTCCCTAATTTTCGGGTTTAATTATATATGAAAATACTTACTGAAGATTTATTGAGAGAATATGGTTTTATGGATAATCCATCTAAATCATCCACTCGCATTAAAATAATGACTAGAAACGATTTTGATGTTTCTATAAAATTGGATGGTATTTACTATGTTAATTTAGGTTTTGATTATCCTTTAAAAGATACCGCTACCTTACGAAAAATATATAAGGAAGTTAAAAATGAAGAATTGAAAGTTGCTATATAAGAAATAATATTCAATTAACTAAGCCTAACTCCGCCAAGCAAAAGTAAAGGAACCTTTTGAGTATTTGGAATTGATGTTGGAGTAAAAATATTTTCTAAAACTTATCAATCAATTCCTATAATTCATTTTTCTATAAAATGACCTTAATGAACTGGGATTACGTTGAAAAACCTCAGATAAAAAATCAATATCATTAGTGTATTCAATAGCTTTTTTGAAAATATTTGTTTCTTCTTTTGTCCAAGGTTCATAAGCACGTTTATGATACTTGCGATCTTCAATAATTTTAGAACTTAAGTGGACTTTATTACTCTTATATATTGGTAATTTCTTTATAGCGTTAATTAAGCTTTCTTTTGACTTATCTGACAGTCTATTCAAAATTGGTTCTCTGAAAAAGTGGTAATCAGTTGTGATTGAATCATGAGTATCTTTAATTTTATAATTGTCTTTTATAAATAATTTTAGTTTTTCTTTATCTGGATAGTTTTTAAATACACCAAATAAATCAGATTTCATGATATCGTAACTAAGAGCTTTTGTTTTCTTTCCAATCAATACATTGTATATGTTTCTTGGTCTAACATTCAAATTAAAATTATTAAGCTCTTTGATGCAATTTGGTATGAGAGAATCATCTAGTATCGGTCGTTTTTTTACTACTAAAGGGGGGGCTGATTTTATAGTTAGTTCAATAATTTTATCTAAAAACAAATAGCCATACTTATCAAATTTCCCTTCGCTTACACCTGGAGTATCTAACATTTCTTCTTTAGAAATTGGCTGATTTGACTCCATATCTTTTAATGTCTTGTCGGTGAAAATAACATATGGAGGAACATTATCTCTTGTGGCCAATTGTTTACGTAAAGCTCTTAAATGTTCAAATAAACTGATGCTATCATCACTCATGTCAATTTTAAAATCTTCGGATTTATTTTTAAGTTTCTGCTTAGCGTTTGGTTTTGTTAATTGTAATTGTAAGTCTGTTTTTAAGTATAGTTGACCAAGCTTAGTGATTTTTAATTTAAACCCCTCGTCATATGCCATTTCAACTATGCCAAGCTGTAATATTTGTAAAATGTAGCTAGACCATTCCTCATTAGTATACTCTTTACCAACTCCAAATGTTTTTATTTTGTCAAAACCAGATTCTACAATTTCTTTATTATTTGAACCTCTCAATATATTTATAAGTGTAGTGGTGTTTATTTTCTCCTCTGTTCTTAAAATAGCGGATAAGGCTTTTTGAACAATTAATTTTCCATCAATGTAGGCAGGAGGATTTCTACAGACATCACAATTGCCACAATTCTCCGTGTATTCTTCTGAAAAATAGTTTAGGAGTATTTTTCTTCTACAGATTTTTGCTTCTGCATAATCTTGCATTCTTTGCAATTTTTCAAGATTTATTTTGGCATTTTCTCCTTCTTTTGCAAACTTCGTTAAGATTTGTAGGTCAGCTATGCTATAATACAAAATGGTTTCGCTTGGTAAACCATCTCTTCCTGCCCTGCCAATTTCTTGATAGTAACCTTCAATAGCTTTTGGTAAATTATAGTGTATAACCCATCTGACATTTGATTTATCAATACCCATTCCAAAAGCAATGGTTGCGCAAATTATTTTTAAATCATCATTTATAAATTGTTCCTGAATTTGCGAGCGGTCTCTGCTAGTCATACCTGCATGATAAAAGGCACTTTTAACGCCATTATCATTTAAGATTTTGCTCAATTTTTCAGTACCATTCCTTGATAAACAATAGATAATTCCACTTTCGTCTTTCTTTGATTTGATAAAACTTACTATTTCTTTTTGCTTGCCTTCAGGCTTAAGTCCTGATTTTACAGTTAAACTTAAATTTGGACGATTGAATGAAGATATAAAAACAGATGGCTCATTTAATTTTAATTGTGTTATAATGTCTTTTCTAGTTATTTTATCCGCCGTTGCTGTTAAGGCTATAAATGGTACTTTTGGAAATAAATCCCTTAATAAACCAAGTTTAGTGTACTCTGGTCTAAAGTCATGACCCCATTGGGATATACAATGAGCCTCATCAACTACGAATTGTGAAATTTGTAATTGAGATATTAATGTATCAATTGAAGTAATTAATTTTTCGGGAGATATATAAAGCAGTTTTAAATTTCCTTGCTGACATTTCTCAATGATTTCCTTTTCTTCTTTCGCAGTTAAACTACTATTTAAATATTCAGCATTTATGCCATTGGATTTTAAACTTTCTACCTGGTCTTTCATCAATGCGATTAAAGGAGAAATTACCAATGCAGTACCATTCTTTATTATGGATGGGATTTGAAAACAAACAGATTTACCACCACCAGTGGGCATTAGAGCTAAAACATCTTTGTTGTCTAAAACGCTAGAAATTATTTCTTCTTGATTCGCTCTAAAGGAATTATAACCAAAATACTTTTTAAGTACTTGTTTCGAAATTTCTGAATTATTTGAAATTGTAAGTGACATAAAAAGTTACTTTTTCTCTATATATAATATACAACTTTAATTAATTTTGACATTTATGTATATGTAAATTAACTACATATTTCCAATTTTAAAAATTTATTGGGCTTAAATTGATTTTTAAATCATCCAATTTGTTTATGATATCTGAACTAAAACCATATCCACTTAAGGCTTCAACTAGCTCTTCCTGGCGAGGTTGACCGAAAGTTAATCTATAAAATGTGAGAATTTTAATCAAATTTTTATATTTTTCATTATCTCTGCTAAATGGGTATAATGGGACAAATCGTTCGATTTTAATATTACTTTTTGTTTCAGTATGCCAAAACGGAACTAAATCACATTTGAATTTAGCTGTTTCTTTTTCTTTCTCAGAATATTTAAAAACTTCTTTCCAAATATCGTTGCTTGAATCTTTATATGTGACTTCGGTTTTATATTTATCTGCTAAATTTAATCGAATAACTAGACCTTGGTAACGATGTATACGGCCTTCTCTTTGCTCGAAATCAATTGGATTAGATGGAAGATTCCAATGAACTATTTTTTTGCAATACAAATGAAAATCTAAACCTTCCTGCCCAATAGAAGTGCTTGCTAATACAAATGGACGAAATGGCGAGTTAAACGCTTGTCGAATGTTTATCTGCCTTCCAGCACCTTTCGCTGTATTTATTTTTTGAGTACCAAAATCTACTGCATAATGAGACCTTAATGCTTTCTTTATTTTAGAACCTTTAATATTATCCATAAATGTTTTGTAATCATCTGTATCTGAAGTGGCTGTTCTTACAGATAATATATCTGAAATAAAGTCACTCAATTCAGCTGTTGATTGAATATTTTCTCCTTTAATTAAAAGGTAAATAAATTCGTCCAACATTGCCTGAATATTTCCATCGATCATGTATTTCAAAACTCTTTCCCAATAATCTCCCGTATCCGAATTTAATCGAACTAGTGCAATACTTTCTGGTTTATTAAACATTGTAAAAAATGCTGATGCAACATTGAAAGCTCCATCTAACAAATCAGGATGCTTTTCTTTATGCCTTCTTTGGCTTCTTAAATAACAAACAGATGGCGAACCAATAGTCAACTCTGCAAGGAATGAACAAATAGTATCAATTTGATCTTCATTTAATTTAGGGATTGCAAGAGCATTATTACTTAAAAAAGCTTTTTGTGCTTCTTCAAAATGGGTCTTTTTTCCACTACTTTCATCTTTGTCAGTATTTAAATTTTCAGCGTCAATTGATAGTTCAGAGGCGGGCATTCCTTTACTAAACCATTCTACTAAACTACTATCTTCTTGATTTGCCTTATCAAATAATATTGGTGCTAACCAATACCATTTTTGCCAATCTCCTTCATTTGATGCGAATTGATTTAAGTTCTTTGCATTAAACTCCTTAATTAGTTTCGCTTTTAATTCAAGTTTAATTTCCTTTAAAGATTTTTTATCAATGATATTACACGAAGGGTCGTATAATTCAGATAAAAATACGGAAGGATACAAAAGCGAAAAATTATTCATTTGTTGAGGCTCTTGTTCTTCCTTTAAAACCTTAAATGTGAATTGAGGACGTGGCGACCTTCTTTTTTGAAAATAAAAAGGTTGATAATTAGGATTATCTTTTTTTTCTCTATCTGAAATTGATTTTGGATTTCCTATAGATAAACGCTCGGCTTCATATGAAACTAAAGACGCCACCATACGAGGAACCATTTTCCAGGAAGAAAAAATAAGTGTTTTAGAATATCCCCAACTATTTTTATAAGCACCACTTAATTCATAATAAGGAATAGATGGAGGTATCCATAAATATTGCCAGCCATTATTTAAGACAGTTTCGTTAAGTAATAATCGAAGTTTTGCATTTGGCATTGTTTTTCCTCTTGAAGGAATTAATGGCTTGTAATTGGTTATGTTATCAATGTTTAGCCATCCATGTTTGGTCTTCTTAAGTAATTGCTTTAGTTTTTCATTTTCCAAAACAAAGCTTTGAATCTTTTTTTTATGCTGGTAGTTATCTAAAAATGATAGTGCAAAGGGACACGATTTTACATATTCTAGAGGAACAGGTAATGATGTGTTATGATCTTTGTTAAGTAATTGGGTAATCTGATCCAGGACTACAAAATCATTAATATCTTCAGGCTGAATAGAAATAGGTTTATTTACCAATTCAATTAACGCATCTCTATCTGATGATACCAAAAGCTTTTCAGTTCTTACAATACAATTTCTGTAGAGAGATTCCAATTTGTTTTTCAGTTCCAATGCTGTGTTCATGTTTGCAACCAATGTATCTGGATGCCTAAGAAAATTGAAGAATGCTTTTCTATCCATTTCATATTCTTTCCAGAATTGTTCGGATTTATCAGCTATTAAAAATTGAAGTACCGTTTTGAATTCATTATAATGAACCTCTCCGTTTAATTCGTCAAAATCATTGGTATATGGCTTAAATGGTGTTGCAGATAGCATTAATATTTTTGAATTCTCAATAGAAAAAATATCAGCGGCTAGCTGCATGGCAGGGCTTATCTCCTGGTCTTCATCAGCATTTAAAGGGTTTTCAATCAGTTTTTTATATCGTTGAAATTCATCCAATATGTAAACATCTGCTTGTAAAAAATCAATACATACTCGTGATAGCACTAATCGAAGTGAGCTAATGAGTTCTTTGTAAAATCTGTAATTATCAACATTGTTTTTCCTAATACCAATTTTACAAAGGTTCTTTAATAATGTCCAATATTTAACTTCGTACTTTAAACCTAATGCTTCAAAGCATTTTGGCAAATCTTTTTGTGTAACAATTTTCTGTTCTAAAGCCTTTTTAAAGTCACTATAAACTTTTGGACGTATTTTTTTTAGCCAATAGATGTCATAACCTTTATCGTATTCTTCTGCAGCTATTATTTTTAATTCCCAGGTTTTATCTTTAATTTGCCTGTTTCCTTTTAATATCCATTTTAAACTATTTTTATATTCAATAATGTCAGAATAGTCATAAAGTAACCTATATAGCAAAACCCTTTCATCTACTTTGCCAGAGTGTGTTTTATCATCAAATGAAGTGGCAGGTGTAAAAGCCTTTATTCTAAATGGAAATTGTTGTTCTTCTTTATTAGAAATGTAAGCTAAGCCAGTTATTCTGTCATCGTCTTCTGAATAGTCTATGGCTGAATTGTTACCTGTAAAATTTAATTTTTTTAAATTTTGTTTCGCTAAAGCTTGATTAGAACATATGTAAATGACGTTAAAAACTGGCTTAGTTTTACTTGGTGTAAATTTCCTGTATGCTTTTGCTATTATACCTTTTGCTACAATTGTTTTTCCTAATCCAACTTCATCGGCAATAAGCATTTTACTTCTTCCTTTTGAGTACAACTGTTCAACAACATAATCTACTGTTTTGGCTTGAAAATCTTTCAGACTCTCTAAGGTTTCTTTAATTTTATCCTCCATAAGCCTAGTATTTATTTTTTATGAAGGTTTGAAATATCTGCCAAAATTCTTCAAACTCCGGGGTAATGATTGGTTCTTTCATATCCGAAGATTCTTCTTTTAACCGTTTAATTAGGGTATCTATAGATTCTAACTTCTCTGGATGCCTACTTGCAGCTATTAAAAGTTTTTCATAAACAGGCGCGCCAGAAAAGGTTAAGCTATTTGTTTCGTTATTTGTTGAATTTTCTTTAGGTGATTTAGAACTTTGAATAATCTCAGTTTCTTCTCCGGTTAAGAGGAATGTCAAGTATTTTAAAAATTTATCTCTACTATTGATTATAGAAGAAAATATTTTATTTAGTCTACTTGCAGGAAGTTCTATTTCCATTGGTAATAAGAATCTACTATAAGTGTTGCCATCTTTCGAAATTTCGAATTCTAAAAAAACACTCAATGCAGTTTCAGGATATCCACCAAATGTATTGATTATATTAGACCGATTGGCGCTTATCGAAACTCCCGCCTTTTGTTTTTCAGGTAATGGTTTAATTTTTACTGAAAACCCGCTAGGTATTTTTAAATCCGTCGCATCAACATGTATTGAAAGATTGTAAGCAGTTCCACCTTCTATAAGTTCTGCACTTCCCGAAAGTGATAATAAGGTTAAATCATATTTTAATCTTCTGACGATTAATTCAAAATTTTCTTGTTCATCGATGGTTTGCCTATCAGTTGCAATATAAGGTTCAAATAAGGTGATACCATCCGTTTTTTTAGGGTCTGTAAATAAATTAAATATGTCCTTAGGTTTTAATCCAGAGCCAGAATCACTTTTTAATTCAATCATAAACTCAATGTTTCTTCCTTGAGCTGGATCGGTGCAATTAGCGCTGCCTAAATACCAATACGTTTTACCGTTTTGTAAGTATATAAATAGTTTTGCATGTAAATTTTGAGCTAATGGACTGATTTTATCTTCTGATAATCCTTCATAAAATTCGGCTACTTCAAATAGTTTCGAAAACTGATAACACTTAACGTCATCTAAAGTTTCTGAATCCATTCGATCTAATTCTTCTTTTCTACTTAAAACGTAGAGTGATTTCGCTGTTGAATAATAGAGTTTTTCAATAGTTGTTTTATCTATAAAAGGCGACAGAACCAATAATTCATCACATGCGAATTTTGGATGAGTTATTGGATTATCGTATTTGCTATCATTTTCAATATGATTGATGCCAATTGGAACAAATTTTAATGCATCAAATTTATTAGGAATGTCAAATTTAACTTTCATTAAATCATCAATAAATCTTTTAGGGATTTTAGTTTTACCGTGACTGTCTAAATATTTCACAAAATCTACTAAGGGTTTATTTGCAGAAATTTCTTTCTCGGTTACCTTTCCATCAGTAGAAAAAGCGACATCCCAATCTCTGGCAAAGGTTAAGTTTCTGCTTGATATTAAAACTCTATATATGATTGATTTATCTTCAGCGTTTTCATAACGTATCATCCAAACTTTAGGATGAAATGAACTATTATAAGTAGGCATAGTGATGGGTTGAATTCCCTTTTCCCAATATGCCATTAAGTGGTGATAGTTATGTGGAACTTTTAATTGCCCATTTTGATAATACACTGATATTTTTTCGGCAGATTTAGTAATGGCATCAAGCATATCATACCTTACTTCATCAGGATTGCCATCCAAATTTTGAGCATAAAACAATGCTACAGGTAAAATCATTAAAGATTCTAAATCTAAGGAATAGGTTGTTCCAATAGCATGCGCTAAATGATAACCATCTGGCGGGATTAATTGTTCGCCGTAATCTATTCTGTTATTTTTTGGATGCAGCATATTACTTAGTTAAACCGGATTTAATGTCTTTTAAAATTGTTTTACCTTGATTATATCTATAATCAAAGTAGGTTAAACCTTGCCAATAATTTTCTTTAACATCATCGGTCTTTTTATACCTGATTCTTGCTTTTGAACCTTTTACAATGGCTTCTTGTTTTTCTATTAAGTTATCTCTCAGATTTAAATCTAAAAAGCCTAATTGCGTTTGTTGCCACCATGTTTTTACAAAATCCATTGTGGAGCTTTTGGTTGTTAAGGCATAACTAAATATTTTATCTGGATTAAAATTATGATAATCCAGCATGTTTGTTTGAATGTTGGCTAACCAATCATTCCAAGTAGCATCATGATGATTACTGTTAAATACTTTATGATGTAGTTGGCAGTTATATGCTAAGTGAGCACCATACATGACTTCTGAAAAATCATGTGCTAATATTAACATCGATTTTAGTTCAGAAGATAGATTAAGCGAAATGGCTGCTTTTGAAAACTCCATAAAATTAGAAGCTGCAATAAATACGCTCCACAAATCTTCATTTAATAATAACTCAGCTATTAATTTATTTTTTGAAATGGAAATAACTCTATCGGCAAAAAATTCACTTTCGTCTTTGGTTAATTCTAAAGTCAAATTTTCGTTCCATTTTTTCATAAAAGGAACTTTTAGTTTAAACATATTTTGATGGTCACTATCCGCATCATCACTATTAGCATCATCACTTTTTACTTCAGATGATAAAAGTGATTCAATATTAGGATTAACCATTTGTTTTAAAAATGTTTCAGCAGATAATCCACCTGTTTTAATAAATTGGTATGTATTTAATCCATTCCAATAGATAGCAGATGGACGTCTTACGATAAAATCTTTACCACGGATAATTTTTGTAATACCGATGACCCCGAAACTTTCTCTTGTTTTTTGATCTAATGCAAGTGCTCGATAATGATCACCCAAATCCCACATTACTTCATATTCTTTTTGCTCCAAAAATTTAACCACATTCTTGCCTTTACGCTGTATTGGTTTTAAATTTTGAAAATCATATAAGATATACGGCACTATAAAGAAATATTTAGCCCTAGTTTGGATAGTACTAATACCTGGAAATAGCTCATTAGCTATTGCATCACGAATCGTTCCCATTCCAAGTTCATCTACCATACCTTCAGGTTTTAGTAAATCTAAAACTGTACCCACACGATTTCTATGTTCTGGCGAAAAGTCAATCCAACCTATTGATGCCATTATTTATTTTAATTTCATTTTTCTACTTTATCTTAATAATTTACAAACTCATATTGATTCTGAATAAATGTTCTTTGATTTTTTCCAGATTCAATTCTAACTTTGGAAAAATCGCATATTGATAACCTAGAAACTTCTTTATCAATGCTAATGAGGTAAATATTACGGTTATTTTGATTGACAAATAAATCTTCATTAAGATATTTTGTCAACCAACCTATAATTTTTTCATGATCTATATTTGCTGCAATAAATAATCCATATTGAAAATTGAGTTCCGACATAAATAAATTTAATTTAAAAAAATCTGCATAGAAATCACCTTCAGTCATATTTGGATCGGTCTTGATTTCTGAGACTAAAAGTTGATCCTCTGGATTAATACTCTTTTCACTTTTATGGATTATTAAATCGGGTATTCTATAAAGTTTAGTTTCATTATTAAAATTGCCACCATCTGTTATTTTTGCAAATATTTTGTCATAACTATCCCTAATTTCATCAGGAGTGGGCCAAGAAGAATAAACTAACATTTTAGAACTTTCAAGATCAATTTTGAAGCTTAAATTTCCCATCTTTAGGTTAACTTTTAAATTTCCTCTTAAATCTGCTACAAAAGTTGATTCGCTCGCTTTTAATGCGTTTTTAGAGTCTTCTAAAATTTCGTAGTCTTTCATAGATGTAGAAGAATGATTGAAATATTCTCTTTCTATTTCCTTTATTGATTTTATAATTAGTTCTTTCATAATTGCAGTTTTTATTTATTTAATCTCCATAACTGTTTTTAGTCATATTATATTACTCAAAAACTTTACTAAATAATATCATTTAATATACTTAAGCTCTGAGCATTCTTTTAATTGTGTCTAGCATGGCTATTTTAAATCCCTCGTCCTGTGAAACTAAGCGATATAAATCAAGCTCATTTTTACGTTGTTTTCCCATTACATCATCAAAAATTTTACCGAAAGCAATCTCTCTGTTTTGTAAATCAGAATTGTCGGCATACTTTTCTTTAAAGTCGCTATGCTCTTTCATTTTCTGGGCAAGATTTACAAATTTCGTTCTTTGCTCATCAGGCGTGGCTTCCCATCCTTGGAACCAGCGTTCATTAAAGCTCTTAATAATCAAATCTAATTCATCTTTCTCTGAATCGCCGCCATGTGCTCCTCTCGGATTTGGGTTTTGAGGATCAACTTCTGTTTCATTGGCATCAAGGGCAATACTTGTGTTTAGTTTTACTCTTTCTAATCCATATGTAGAAAGGTCTACTGAATTCAACAAGCCATCTAAAGCATCCTTTTCATTATCTACAATAATCAATTTTGGAATCAAGAATTTTAAAAACCAAAACAACTTTTCCCAAGTAGCTACTTCATATGGCATGATGGATGCCATCTGTCCGTATATTTTCACAAAATGTTTCGCTTTAATTTTATAATCTGCCTTTGCTTTGTCTTCTAATGCTAAAATCAAATTAAATCGCTCGGCAGCTATATCAATTATTGGGCTCAGCTCTTGAGCATTTACACCCTTAAAATATTTTGCCACAAAATCTTCAACTTCAGTCCATTCATAAACTCCAACATCGTCCAAATTAGATTTTAATTCGTGTAATACATTGATGTCAGTGGCTTTACTTAATGATGTTGCAGTATAGAAAGGGTCGAAAGATTTTTTTATATCCTCTGCTGTGTTATAGAAATCAAGGACAAATAGGTCTTCTGTTTTCTTACCAAGTCGATCTGCTGAACGATTTAATCTTGATAGTGCCTGCACCGCAATAACACCTTGCAATTTTTTGTCAACATACATGGCGGTTAGTTTTGGTTGATCATAACCGGTCAAGTATTTATTTGCTACTACTAAAATTCGATATTCGTCCATGTCAACGTAACGAGCAATCTTGTCACTAATATAACCAGGGTCTGCTGGCTTTGCGGTGTCTAAATTTGCAGGGAAGTCATTAATACTGTCCTCTGTATATTCAATTCCTTTTATTTTTTTTGAACCCGAAAAAGCAATGGCAATTCTAAATGGATTTCCTCTTTCCTCTATTAATTGTTTTAGAGCAAAATAATAATTGATAGCGGATTCAATACTTTGTGTTGCAACAATCGCCTTGGCTTTTCCTTTTAGCTTTTTAGTGTTAACTAATTTAGTAACAAAATGTTCCAGCATGATGTCTGCCTTGGTGGCAATGGTTTGTTTGTTCTGTTCTACATAGGTTCTTAATTTCTTTTGAGCCTTTACTGTATCAAACAAAGGATTTTCTTGAATCGACTTTTCGATTTCGTAGTAACTTTTGTAAGTTGTGTAATTCGCTAATACATCTAAAATAAAGCCTTCTTCAATAGCTTGTTTCATTGAATACAAATGGAAAGGTTTGTATTTACCATCGTCTTGTTTTACTCCAAATCGTTCAAGTGTATTGTTTTTCGGTGTTGCCGTGAAGGCTAAGTAAGAAGCATTACCACGCATTTTACGTGAACGCATGGCTTCTAATATTTTATCTTGTGTGTCTTGTTCGTCTTCTTCTTCAGTTTCTTCGGAGGTATTGCCCATTGCCTGATTCATTTTACCTGCTGCTGTTCCGCTTTGGCTGCTGTGAGCTTCATCAATAATTACAGCAAAACGTTTATCGCTTAAATCTGAAATACCGTCAACGATAAATGGAAATTTTTGAATGGTGGTGATGATGATTTTTTTACCACTCTCTAAACTTTCTTTTAACTCCTTAGATGAAAATGCAGGGGCTACAATGTTTTTTACTTCCGAAAATTCCTTGATGTTTTCTCGAAGCTGCTTATCTAATAATCTTCTATCGGTTACAACAATTACCGAATCAAATAGTGGATTTGAAACACCTTTACTTCCAGGAATTGAATCGCTTTCAGGATAAGTTTCGATTAATTGATAGGCTGCCCATGTAATTGAATTAGATTTACCTGAACCAGCAGAGTGTTGAATTAAATAGGTTTGTCCTACACCTTTTTTACTGGCATCGGCAATAATTTTACGCACTACATCTAATTGGTGGTAACGTGGAAAGTATAAAGTTTTTTTGTTTAAAGGATCAGTGTCTTTGCCATCAAAACGCACAAAATGCTGAATAATGTTAGCAACGCTATTTCGAGTAAATATTTCGTCCCACAAATAAGAAGTTTTATGCCCAAATGGGTTTGGAGGATTTCCTTTTCCGAACAATGGGTCACGTTGACCTAAATTAAATGGTAAAAAATAAGTACTATTTCCATCCAATTTTGTGGTCATGTAAACTTCATCGGTATCAACTGCAAAGTGTACAATACAGCGACCAAAATTCAATAGAGGTTGTGCAATATCTCTTTTAGTTTTGTATTGATTTTGACCATGTACTTTAGCGTTTTGTCCTGTCCAATGATTTTTTAGTTCCATAGTGGCAAAAGGTAGTCCATTCACAAAAAGAACCATGTCTATCTCTTCGGCTTTGTTTGCTAATGAATAACGAAGCTGACGAGTAGCACTAAATTGGTTGCTTTCAAAATTATCAATGACTGTTTTGCTGCTGCTAGCTAATGGTAATGGATATAGCAAAGTAAAATGTGCATCATCCACATCTAAGCCTTTACGAAACGAACGAAGGATACCATATTTTTTTATCATACGATCCAAGCGTTCCAAAATCTTTAATTTCCAATCGCTTTGTTTTTGCAATTTGGCTAATTCATCTTTTTGGGTGGTTTGTAAAAAATCCCAAAAACGGTGTTCGTCTATTGCATATTTTGCATTAAAATCTTCAGGAACACCAATGTAGTAGCCATTGCCAGCGCGATACAGTTCTGCTCTTTCATTTACAGTATTTAATGAAATATTTTGTGCTTTTAATTCCTCAAGGCAAGTGCCTGTAAGTTGTTTTTCTATCACAGATTCTAAAGCCTGCTCGTTAGTTTTACTTACCATTATCTACAATTTTTTTAAATGCTTCATCAATTGAATTAAACTTTTCAAGACCTGCACCCTTTTTTAAATTAAATTCATTTGCCGCACAATCAAAATTAATTTTATACGTCTCAATCTTTGCTTCTGAGGTGATTTCAATATATGGATCATTTGCTTCACCTTTTACAGCTTGATAGGTTAGTTTTAAATCATTATATTCTTGTTCTTTCTTCTCTTTATTTCTCAAATACCAGTCGTATGTATTTAGTTCAACAAAATACCCAGATGTTCGCGTTGAATTGAGTGGATAATATCCATGGTTAAATTTTTTGATATAATTTTTACGCGAATAATTGAAGAGTTTATAATTATTTATGTATTTCTCTAAGTACTGCCCTTTTACATTAACTTTTTCTTTTTTTATTATCGTTTCAAGTGACTCTAAAATATGATTAGTATCAAAATCAGCATGATTAATTATCTTTTTAATATAGTCAGGATATTTATCAAAAAACTTACGCCAATGCTCACTACGCTGACGAACAGTGATTCTATAGTTAGAATTAAACATTCTGTTATCACCTTCGTGATAAAAACAATCTCCTTGCGTTAAGAAAGTTCTAGTTAATAAATAGGTGTTTTCACTTAAAACTTCTTCACTAAATAATGCCGCTGTTTTTTCGAAGTTATTTCTAAAAATATCACGATCATTTTCGTTATTATCCAAATTAAAAATAAAACCTATTTGCCCGTAGAAGTAAGAATGATTTTCGGCCGCTATAAAAACATCTTCCCATAAATTATCCTGAATAATCCACTTTACCTTTTTAATTTCTTCTTCACGTTGCGAAAGGGAAAAGAATTCTATGTCATCAGCGGTTAATTCTACTAATGTTTCATAGACACTTTTGCGTACACTCATTTTTTTAATTAAAGC
>ERZ724520.128-NODE-128-length-39593-cov-5.655192_pt1 | contig 39593 bp, 35 predicted proteins | sample MGYA00376053_ERZ724520 | MGnify/ENA primary metagenome ERZ724520 (study PRJEB28724, sample SAMN07190886) | activated sludge metagenome | isolation source: activated sludge of sewage treatment plant in Hong Hong | place: USA: Christiansburg, Virginia | collected...
ATTCGAACCCAGGACCCATACATTAAAAGTGTATTGCTCTACCAACTGAGCTACGGAATCATTGCTTTTTTATAAAAGCGAGTGCAAAGATACTTTTTTTTCGTTAAAAGACAACATGAAGTTGTTTTTTTTCACTAGTTAACGCTTATTTAAACATCAATCCTTTTACAGACAGTGCCATTTGTTGTTCTGAAGTAGTATCCTGAGTGGCATCTGCCAGTACTATAACTGTTTTACCAGGGCTGTTGGTTGGTATTCTGAATTTTTTATCAGCTATATCAAATGTAATTTCTTCGCCGTTAGCATCTTTTATAGTAAACCAACATCCTTCTCCTTTGCAACTTTTATCCACCACACCCTCCACTTGTATGTCTTTTACCTCTGGAGTTGTTTTTAATTGTGTAATTACTGCATCTACCGAAACAGGATTTTGAGGGGTAAACGTTTGTCCCAAGTTTTTAGATGAACTTTGACAGCTTATAAATACAAATGTTAGAATTAAAATATAAAAATAATTTTTCATCGATTTTTTGTTTAATGATTATAATACTTCTTCTTTAGAAATTTGTTTGCCATTTTCGAAATGCAATTTACGAATTACTTTATTATTTACCAATGAATCATAAATAAGCACTTCGCCATCAAACACATCAATACCATCCATAATTTCTTTTTTATTCCCAGATGCATGAACATTGCCATTACTATAATATTCTTTATAAATACCTTCCACGTGATTATCTTTCAAAGTAATTTCTTCTTTTAATTTGTTTTTAGGATGTTGGAAATAATTTTTCCAAACACCGTTCATCATATTGTCTTTATAGGCACCTTCTTGCTGCAAGCCACCATCTTCATAATAAGAAGCAAAAGCGCCATTATATTTATTATCCAAATAATGTTCGCTTTGCATTATTTTGCCTGTATTATAAAACAAAAGACGTTTCCCCGTCAATTTGCCGTTTTCATAATGCGATTCTTCCATCATTTTTCCATCATCATAATATTTATGATAAGCACCTATTTTTTGCTCTGGATTTTTTTTATTGATGTAAAAACTTTCTACCACCACTCCCTCTTTGTTTTTGGTTTCCACCTTTTGTTTATTGCTACAAGCAGTGAAAGTTGTCAACAAAAACAATAACCAGAAGAATTTTGTGCTAACATTTAATTGAAGGTTAATTTTATCCATATCTTTATATTTTTATTTTTGAACTCCAAATTTCGTAAATTTTATGCATCCATTACAACAAATTATTGAAAATGCTTGGGAAGACAGAGCACTTTTGCAGAATGAAACTACTTTAAACGCTATTAATGAAGTTATTACACTATTAGACGCAGGAACTTTGCGAGTGGCAGAACCAACAACTGATGGCTGGAAAGTAAATGATTGGGTGAAAAAAGCAGTTATTTTATATTTTCCAACCCAAAAAATGGAAACCATCGAAGTGGGTCCATTCGAATTTTATGACAAAATTCCATTGAAACGAAATTATGAAGCATTAGGAGTACGGGTAGTGCCTCATGCTATTGCCAGACGAGGCGCATTTTTGGAAAGAGGAGTAGTAATGATGCCCTCTTATGTAAATATTGGTGCTTATGTGGGCAGTGGCACCATGGTAGATACTTGGGCAACGGTGGGCAGCTGTGCGCAAATTGGAAAAAATGTACACCTTAGCGGTGGTGTAGGAATTGGCGGAGTTTTAGAACCCGTACAAGCCGCACCTGTTATTATCGAAGATAATTGTTTCATTGGCTCTCGTTGTATCGTAGTAGAAGGTGTTCGAATAGAACAAGAAGCAGTATTGGGAGCAAATGTGGTATTAACGATGTCCACTAAAATAATTGATGTATCAGGAAGTGAACCAAAAGAATACAGAGGAGTGGTGCCTGCCAGAAGCGTAGTCATACCAGGAACTATTCCTAAAGAATTTCCAGCAGGAACATTCCAGGTACCATGTGCTTTAATTATCGGAAAGCGCAAACAAAGCACCGACACTAAAACATCTTTAAACGATGCGTTGAGAGATTTCAATGTGTCTGTTTAAATTCGATAAATAGAAATGAGTGAGGAGAGATTGGAATAAAGTATCATTTCATTAAATCATAAATCTGAAATCATAAATCTGAAATTCTACTATGGTTATTGGCTTTGACGGAAAAAGGTTGTACGACAACAAAACGGGATTAGGTAATTATTCTCGCACATTATTACATCGCCTATTAACCTTTTATCCAAATGAAGAGTATAAGATATTTGTTCATCAAAAATATTTTGAAAACACTCCGTTTAAATACCCGTATTTTATAAACAACACGATTGTTTCTGATGCTTTTAGTGCCGATTTATGGCGTTTTAAAAGCATGGAAATAGACATCACGCAATATGGCGTAGAAATTTACCATGGATTGAGTAATGAAATTCCGGAGTTACCCAATGCCGTAAAAAAAGTAGTTACCATTCATGATGTTATTTTTCATAAACTACCTAAAACATTTCCATTTATAGACAGGCAAATGTATGCATACAAAACTAAAAAAGCCTGTCATATAGCCGATGCAATTGTAGTAGTGAGTGAGCAAAGTAAACATGATTTAATAGAACTTACTAAAACTCCAGAAGAAAAAATCCATGTAGTTTATCCCACTTGGAATAAAGAATATGAGCATGAATGTAGTTATGTGTTAAAAGAAGAATTTTTTAATCGCTATGGACTTCCAAGAGATTTTGTGCTATATGTAGGTACTATCAGTAAGCGGAAAAATTTCTTACGCTTATTACAAGCCATGACGCTACCGGAAAACAAAGACAAACACTTAGTGGCAGTATCGAATGGAGGCGATGAATATGAAAAAGCAGAAGCATTCATTTATGAAAAAAACTTGGAAGGCAGGGTTTTCTTCCTGAAAGATTTGCCATGGTATGAGTTGCCTATTATATATCACATGTCTCAAGGATTGATTTACCCAAGTATTTACGAAGGATTTGGATTGCCAATTTTGGAAGCATTGCGCTGTGGAAAGCCCGTTATCACCAGTAATTTATCTTCCATGCCGGAAGTAGGCGGTGATGCCTGCATCTTTATTGACCCAATGAATGTAGAGGAAATTTCTGCTGCTATTAATTTTATTTACTACAATTTGGAATTAGCCGCTGAGGTAAAAATTAAAGCCATGCACCAAGTTCAAAAATTCAATCCTGAGAAAATGACAGCTAAGATGATGGACGTTTATAAAAGTTTACGGTAGTCTTTCTACATATCCTACCAAATTTTATTTAAGTAGTCGTATCTTTGCAAAGTGCAACTTCATTTTACACATAGAGAGCAAGAATTGCTGCAAATAGTTTCGATTTGTGCGCAAAAATTAAACATAGACGCTTATGTAGTAGGCGGATTTGTGCGGGATAAAATCCTAAACCGAAATTGCAAAGACATAGACATTGTATGTGTTGGAAGTGGAATTGAATTAGCACAACAAGTATCTAAAGAAATATCCAAAATTTCTAAACCAATTGGGATTGCTTATTTTAAAAACTTCGGAACTGCTCAAATAAAATTACACGATATAGAATTAGAGTTTGTTGGTGCTCGCAAAGAATCTTATCGCAAAGATAGCCGAAAACCTATAGTAGAAGATGGCACTTTAGAAGACGACCAAAACAGGCGAGATTTTACCATTAATGCAATGGCTGCATATCTTTCTGCTGAACGATTTGGAGAGGTATTAGACCCTTTTAATGGATTGGAAGATTTAAAAAATGGAATTATACGAACTCCATTAGCTCCCGAAATTACGTTTGACGATGATCCGCTGAGAATGTTACGTGCGGTGCGTTTTGCCACTCAATTAAATTTTAAAATAGAAGACAAAACCTATCAAGCGATAGCGCCATTGGCAGGGCGGTTAAAAATTATATCTCAGGAGAGAATAACGGATGAATTGAACAAAATAATTTTAGCCAAAAAACCTTCTATTGGATTTAAATTATTATTCAATACAAAATTATTACAGCAGTTTTTTCCGGAAATGGTAAAATTGCAAGGGGTATCTATAAAAGATAATTTAGGACATAAAGATAATTTCTATCACACATTGCAAGTGTTGGATAATTTATCCGAAAACTCCGATGATTTATGGTTGCGATGGGCGGCCATTTTGCATGATATTGCCAAACCTGCCACTCAACGGTTTGAAGATGGACACGGATGGACTTTTCATGGGCACGAAGTGGTAGGTGCAAAATGGACACCTAAAATATTTACCCGATTGCGCTTGCCATTAGACGAGAAAATGAAGTTTGTACAAAAAATGGTTTTGTTGCACCTGCGACCTATTTCTCTGACAAAAGAAAATATTACAGACTCTGCTATTCGCCGTATAATTTTTGATGCCGGAGAAGATTTAGAAAACTTGTTGTTGCTTTGCGATGCGGATATTACTTCCAAAAATGAAAGTAAAGTAAAACGATACAAAGAAAACTTGAAACTTGTTTTACAAAAAATAAGAGAAGTAGAAGAACGCGACCATATCCGCAACTGGCAACCACCGATTACTGGTGAAATTATAATGCAATCGTTTGGCATAAAACCATCCAGGGAAGTTGGTATTATCAAAGATGCTATCAAAGATGCCATTTTGGATGGCGTAATTTCAAATGATTATGATAAAGCATTTCAGTTAATGATTGCAAAAGGAAAAGAACTGGGTTTGGAACTTAATAAATAAAAAATTGCAGAAATTTATTATTTTTAATACATCAAATAATAATTGTGGCTACATCAAAACAAATAAAAAAAATAACTGCACATGATTTGGCTTTTGGTATTGGTAGAAAAGCTACGTTTGAAGAGTTGAAAAATTTAATAAAAGAAACTCAAGATGATACTTTTATTTCTATAGTTAAATTTGAGAAAAAGGTGTTCAAACAATCTGTAAAAAATAATGCACTTACCAATAGTTCTAAGTAATACTGCTCAACAAACGCTTACTTATGTTATAGATTATATTGATAGCATTAATACAAAAGGTGTCGGTCAAAGATGGTACCGTCGATTTAAAAATGAACTTACTAAATATGCCAATGCAAAAAACGATATATCCACCTTGCAGGCATATAGAATTCGCAGAACAAGGATATTCTTGCATTGGTATTAATGATTGGATAATCATTTTAAAAATAGAGCAAATAAATTTAAAATTCAATATATAATTTACGGTTCATTGCTTCAATAAATGTCGGTTCATCCTAAATATCTCGTTATTATTGCAGGCCCAACTGCTGTTGGCAAAACATCTGTAGCAATTCAGTTGGCAAAATATTTTAATACAGAAATTATTTCTGCAGATTCACGCCAAATTTTTAAAGAATTAAATATTGGTGTAGCACGGCCATCTGAGGAAGAATTAAAAGAGGTAAAACATCATTTAATTGCTACTAAAAGCATTCATGAATATTTTTCTGCCGGAGAATATGAACGGGAAGTATTGGCATTATTAGATGAATTATACAAAAAAAATGACCTCGTTATTTTATGTGGAGGAACAGGATTTTATATCAATGCAGTACTATCCGGGTTCGATGAAATTCCGATAGTGGATGATAACATAAGAACTTCTTTGAATCAACAATTTCAAGAAAATGGTATCCTTTCTTTGCAAGAACAATTAAAAATATTAGATGAAAAAACCTATCATTCCATTGATTTACAAAACACACAACGGGTGATTCGTGCTTTAGAGATTTGCATCGGAACAGGCAAGCCATTTTCAGATTTCAAAATACAGAAAGAGGTGCGCCGAAATTTTATTCCAATAAAAATAGGATTAAATTTAGACAAAGAAATACTGCAGGAACGAATCAATGTGCGTGTGGACAAAATGATGCGAGATGGACTATTGGAAGAGGCACAATCACTGCATGCATATCAAAATCTAAATGCATTGCAAACGGTTGGATATAAAGAATTATTTGATTTTATAAATAAAAAAATATCTTTGAAAGAAGCCATAGAGTTAATAAAAATTCACACTAGACAATATGCCAAACGGCAACTAACTTTCTTCAATAAACATCCTGATTACTCTTGGCTAAATCCAAACGATTGGAATAATAGTATTCCATTTATAGAAAACATCATAAAAAAAAACGAAGAAGAACACTCAAAGTGAATAGTTGATATTTGAATTTTTTATCCATTTTTATCCATAAAAATTGCTTTTGTACGGATAGCGTTTGTGATACATGTCTTGCACCATTAGTGCTAATGTATTTCTCAGTTCTTCTATATTTTCTTTTTGAGTAGCAGCAATAAATACGCAATTACAATTCATCCAAGCACGCATACTTTTTTCAAAATCTTCGGATAATTCTTTTTTTACATCCATTGGTAGAAATCGATCGAAATATTTATCACGATATAAATCCATTTTATTAAAAACAACCAATCTCGGTTGTTTCGTAACCTTTAAGTCGGATAAAGTTTCATTCACCACATTGATATGGTCTCTAAAATTTTCATGCGAAGCATCTACTACATGTACAATAATATCAGATTCTTTGGTTTCATCCAAAGTGGATTTAAAACTTTCTACCAGATGATGTGGTAATTTTCTAATAAAACCGACGGTGTCACTCAATAAAAATGGGATGTTATCTATAACTACTTTGCGAACTGTGGTATCCAAAGTAGCAAACAATTTATTTTCTGCCAATACTTCGCTCTTGCTCAGTAAGTTCATTATGGTAGATTTTCCGACATTCGTATATCCTACTAATGCTACCCGAATCAGCTCACCTCGAGTTTTTCTGCGGGTTTGCTCCTGCTTGTCTAATATTTCTAATTCTTGTTTTAATTTGGCAATTTTATCGTTAATCACCCGGCGGTCGGTTTCAATTTCTTTTTCGCCGGGGCCGCGCATACCGATACCGCCACGCTGTCTTTCCAAATGTGTCCACAAGCCTTTTAAACGTGGTAATAAATATTGCATTTGTGCCAATTCCACTTGCATTCGTGCTTGTGCGGTTTGTGCGCGCATGGCAAAAATATCTAAAATCAAACTCGTGCGATCTAAAATTTTACATTTTAATTCGCTTTCTAAATTGCGCTGTTGTGCTGGAGAAATTTCATCATCAATAATGATGGTATTGATGTCTGCATATTCTTTGTATTGTTTTATTTCTTCTAACTTTCCACTCCCGACAAAAAAACGCACATCAGGATGTTTTAGTTTTTGGGTGAATTTTTTTAGCGTTACCGCACCCGCAGTTTCAGCCAAAAAAGCAAGTTCATCCAAATATTCATTTATTTGTTCTGCCGTTTGATTATCTCGGATAACACCAACTAAGACAACTCGTTCTTCTATTAAAGGATTTACTTCGTGCATATAAAAAACATCCCCCTTTTTTCAAAAAAAATCTTTGACATAAGGTTTGATTAATACACAAAGATATAAAAATTAAAATGGTCAGTATTTATGAAATACCGACCATTTTTCATTTTTTTTACATTATTTACAATCGTTACATCGTATGAAAATTCACCGATTTGGAATTTACATTGCCCGTATGATCTTCTGCATTTATCAAAATTTTTAGATTAAAAGCATCTGATGGCAATTTAAATTTTTTATTTACGCTCACATTTCCATGAGTATGTCCTCCTTCTGTTGTCAGGGTATCTCCCGTTGTTGTGTTGATCCAATCAAAAGAGTATTCGTGCAAATCTTCGTCTGTAATGGTATAAACTACAGACATGGAGTCTCCTTTGCCAAACATTTGACCGTCTGTTGGAGAGGTAATGGTAATAATTGGCGCAGTCTTGTCGCTTATTTTTTTACACGCGGCAAAAGATAGTGTCATTAATACTACAATAGTTAATTTTTTCATGTTGTTTAAATTTAATTTGTTAAAGTGTGAATATTAGGATTTTGTATGAAGGTGGATTTCATTCGTCATTTTTATCCTTTTAGGAATAAGGTATTTGAACGTAAAATTGATGCCTGTATTTTCTCTTACATCTCCCAAGGAGATTTTTTGTACCATTGGTTGAGAAATGGATATATTAAAAGCTATCTCTTTAATAGAAAATTGCATTCCTGCCATGGCAGCTAATGACCATCCGCCGGAGCGTGGCTGAATAATACTATTGTGTAAATTCTTTTGAGAAATATCGGCACGAATACCAAACATTGGGATTAAAGTAAGTTGCCTAAATGAATGGGTATAATTGGTGGAAAGCTGATACATATAACTATTGCCATATTTTACTCGGGCTTTGTTGTAGATATTTAATTTCATTAAAATAGAATTTACCAAGCCCCAATTTTTAATGCTCATACTATAATTTCCTGAAAAGAAAAAAGCAACTGTTTGTGTGCCAAAATTAAAATCTTGCAAAAGCAAATTATCTGAAGATTTTTTAGAACCTGTTGGAAAGCTAAAGCCATGCCCAAGATTAATGGTATGTCCAACTCTTTTAGTTCCAAAAGGTGGTTTTGCAAATACCTTGTAATTAAAATATAATAATAAATCTCCTGCCCCAAATTTTTTCTCTTTTAATTTTGGTGTTTTATCATCTATCTTACTGTAGTCATTCAACATCCAAATAATTGGCATAGACAATCGAATGTCCACCCAATGTTTGGGAGCATACGAAACAAAGAAATTTTGTGTTACTAGTTGTGTTCTTTTTAAATTTTCTGGTGAAGAAAGAAATTTGTAATTTTTATATTGCAAGGAAGTGCCAATGGATGATTGTGGCTGCAAAGTCAATACATCTGAATTCATCAATGCGGGAGAACATCCGCAAAAATCGCAGGCATAAACACTACTGCTGCAGCACAATAGTGCCAATAATAAATGGCGCATAAAATTGTTTTAATAATTACAAAATGAGATAGTTTCTTACATTACACTAAAACAATTGGCGGTTTTACTGGTTTTTCAAAAACTCCCTTAGGAAGAAAGGGAGAAAACCTATTTAAATAATCTGTTTTGCTATCTGCGCAAATCAAAACATTTTGAATGGTACTATTTTGAGAAATAGTATTTATATTTTTTAATTTTATTTCAAAAACTGCGTATGGATTTTTTTTAGCATTTTTTTCAGAATGGATCAAAGTTGTTTTCAGATGACAAGCACCATGACAAGAAGAGTTCTCTATCTTTTTATTAATGCAGTATTTTTCTGTAATAGTTTTTTTATTCAACTTATACAGGATTACAAATGTAAGTTCCTGCATCGTACTTAGCAGAACTATTGTGGAAAGTAATATACCAATTAATGCCTTCAATAATTAATAATTTTCAGGTGGCGGATAATTGGTGATTCAATCCAATTATCTTTCTAAAATTGAAGTATAAGATCTAAGAGTCGAACCCATATAGATTTGTCTTGGACGGCCTATTGGTTCTTTATTTTCTTTTAACTCTTTCCATTGTGATACCCAACCTGGCAATCTTCCTAAGGCAAACAGTGTTGTAAAACTATCTGTCGGAAATCCTAATGCTTGGTAAATAATTCCTGAATAGAAATCTACGTTTGGATATAATTTTCTAGAAACAAAGTAATCATCGTGCAATGCTGCTTGTTCTAATTCCATTGCAATAGTCAATTTTTTATCTGTTACTCCTAAATCACTTAATACTTCATCACAAGATTTTTTAATGATTTTTGCACGTGGGTCAAAGTTTTTATATACCCTGTGTCCGAAGCCCATTAAGCGGAATCCTGAGTTTTTATCTTTTGCCATTGCTACAAATTTAGCGGTATCTCCACCGTCATTTTCAATAGCTTCTAATTGTTCTAAAACAGCTTGATTGGCGCCTCCATGCAATGGTCCCCAAAGTGCGTTGATACCACCACTGATAGATGCATAAATATTTGCATTAGAAGAACCTACCATACGCACGGTGGAAGTGGAGCAATTTTGCTCGTGGTCTGCATGCAAAATAAGTAATTTATTCATAGCATCTACCAATACACTTGATGCAGGTTTGCCAAACGACATTTGTAAGAAATTAGAAACATAATCTAAATTTTTATCATTTGGAACAAAATCTAATCCTTGTGAATTTCGAATCACCATAGCTACCAATACAGGAAACTTGGCTAATATATTGATGAAATTTTCTTCTGTTAATTTAGCACCATCTTTGTACACTCCCGACATAACAACGGTTAATGCCGATAATTGTGCCATGGGATGTGCCCCTTTTGGCATGGATTTCAAAATAGCTGCGGCTTCGGCCGGAACATCAGAGTTATCTTTTAATTTTTGATTGAAATCTGCTAATTGAGCAGCCGTAGGCAATTCTCCGTATAACAACAAATACATCACCTCTGTGAAATTTGAGTTTTCTGCTAAGTCGGCAATGTCATACCCTCTGTAACGTAAAATGCCTTCTTCACCATCTAAAAAGGTGATTTTACTAGTAGTGGCACCTGTGTTTTTATATCCAAAATCTAAGGTAACAAAGCCAGTATCTGCCCTTAATTTGTCGATGTCAATTGCATATTCGTTCTCTGTGCCCACTAAAACAGGACAATCTGTAAGTTTTCCGTTTAGGTTAATTGTTATTTTATCTTCTGCCATTTCTGTGAATTAAAATTTGAGAGTATAAAAATACAAAAATATTGATGTTTAAAAGTTAAGATAATATTACTCTGTTTAATTATTGTTCGGATGAAACTCATTCGTGACTACTACATCGCGATCTGAAATTGTTTGAGGCACTAATCCACTTAAAATTAATGCTTTGGAAATTTGACGACTGAATAAAAAATTGGTAAACCCTTGCCCAACTAAATCTGGGCAATTTCCTATATAAATGACTATTGGACGAATTAATGGATATGTTTGGTTGTAAATATGCTCTTGGCTCAAGGTGGTGATCTTGTTTTTATAAGAAACGGCAAGAAATTTAAAAGTTGCACGAATTTCTTGTGCTTGTTTTTCATTTCTGTTACTTAAGATATTATAAGGTATAAATCCGATAGCATTTTTATTGGATGCTACATATCTCAATACTTCTTCTATGGAATTTAATGCATACGCATTTTTAAAACTATCTGGAGCTGCATTTGATAATTGTAAAATTGTTCTGACTATACCTGACTTTGAGTTGTCGAAAACTAATTTAGTAGCAGTTGTTTTTTCTAAAAAATGGGCGGTATTTTCAATAGTAAAAACAGAATCTGGATAAGATTTATTAGCAATAACAGCTATAGCATCGTAAGCAAAAATACTTTCAACTATTTTTGCATCTTGATTTATGGTGGCTTCCTGCTGCTCTGCATCTGAAAGTTGCCTTGCCGTTGCTATTATGGTATTTTTATTCTTTAAAAAATTTTGAATGGCATTGTCTTCTGAAGTATATTGAAAGGAAACTGATGCTTTGGGGTAAAAATTTTCATAAATTGGCACTAAAGGTTCTAATACGTTTCGAAGGTTGGAATCGGCAATAATCACTACACTTCCGTTATTCCAATCATAGAAATTTTTATTCTTATTTGTTTGTTTACAACTTGTAAGCACTGAAAATAACAGCAATAACAGGATACTATTTTTTATATTCATATTCATATTGATGTATTTTCTTCTTTAATCATTTGAAAGGCTCTATATAATCTGAAAATTCCGTAAGCTATTAATAATATGGAGAATATAGGTTTGGTAATTTTGGTAAGAAGTTCGAGCCTTATGGGTAATGTAAATATTAAGATTCCCAATACTACATACCCAATAGCGATAGCTGTACGAAATACGAATGTCGGTTGTGTGTATTTATTCATTTGGTGAAAATAAATAATGAATGACGAATATTAAAGGTTTAACCTAATTTTAGAAGAGAATGTTTTATAGATAAGATATAAAAAAACCTCAATAACGTGTATTGAGGTTTTTTTTTGTACAATCTAAGTATATTTTATTGTAAATTGAAAGTAACTGGAAGAGTATAATATACTTTCACCGTTTTACCGCGTTGTGAGCCTGGTGACCATTTTGGCATTGCTTTAATTACGCGTATTGCTTCATCTCCACAGCCTCCACCGACGTTATCTTTTAATACTACAGGGTCTTTTACGGAACCATCTATATCTATATAAAATTTAACGACAACTTTTCCCGATAGTCCGTTTTCACGAGCTAAAGATGGGTATCGGATATTACTGGATAGATATTTCATCAAAGCAGCAGGACCTCCAGGGTAAATTGGCATTACTTCTGCTCTGTCAAAAATTTCTGGTTCTTTGGCTACTGGTGGTGGTGGTGCCGGAGGGCCGTCTCCTTTAGGTCCATCATCCACTATTATTGCTTTTGCATCTTTATCACCTTCCTGAGTTTTAGAAGAAATTTTTGTATCTTTTATATCTTCGATTTTAGTAACTTCTTTTTCTTCAGGTACTTCTTCATCCTTTTTCGCAATCATCTCCACAAATTTAATGGTAGGTCTTACCGGTGGTGGTGGTGGCGGTGGTGGTGGTGGTGGTGGTGCGTCCACTGGTGGTGGTGGTGGTGCCTCTAAGTTAACATCTGTCATCTCTATGTTTACTACTTTGTCATTTTTACTTTTGTAAGAAAAAATATTAAACCGTAATAATAATATGATGATTAAAAAAGAAGATAATGCAATGACAAATCCTCTTAGAGTATTTTTGTTGATTAATTTACGCAAAACATAAGCTCCATAGTCTTTGTTTAAGTTGTCAAAGACTATATCATCCCACGAGGCATTTTTGAAATCTTTATTATTGCTCATTTATAATTTTTTAGGATGTTTTATTATTCTGAAACCTTCGCATTACCTCCATTTTTTATGGCTTCCAATTCTAGGTCATTTACATCTTGGATAGCATAAATTTTGGTTTTTGTAATGTCCATTTCATCTAAGATATCTACCATATTTTTATAAGTCGCATCATCTGTTAATTTAATTAATACAACCATCTTACTGTCATTTTCTTTATCTAACCCCCATTTTGCTTTTACTTGTGCTTGTCTTTCTAAGATAATTTCACGAAGTCCTTTGGCAGAATAGTTTGTCTTTTTCAAACCGGCTACAATCACGTCTGGATAATACCATAAATCATCGTTTTTGTCTGCGATGATGTTTAATACTTTAGAACCAGCAACCGGTTCGGGTTGAATTGTTTGACTATCTGGTTTTTTAGGCATTGCTAAATCCATTGCTACGGATTTTGACAATTGAGTGGTTAACATAAAGAATGAAATTAACAAGAATGCTAAGTCAACCATTGGAGTTAAATCAACTCGAGTAGATAATTTTTTAGAACGGACGCCGCCTTTGTGTTTACCATGGCCGCCGCCTGACGAGGAATCTATATCTGCCATTATTTACTATTTTTTTAGAATTAATCTACTTTTCCTTCTAATGTGGTTACAAGTTTATATTTGTAAACATCTTTCTCTTTAAAGACATCTATCATCCTTTTGACTCCTTTTATATTGGATTCTTTATCACCTTTTATAGCAATTGGAGGATTGTCTAAGTTGTCATTTTGTGCATAAGCATATCTGACTGCCATTACCCAATCACCTAATTGATTATTGGTTGAATCCATAGGAATACCTGCTAATTGTCCGTCTGTACGCATTAAAGTAAGCTGATCGGTGCTTTTGGTTACTAACTGTGGTAACAGTTGAATAGGTGTAGCTACTAATTCTAACTTTGTGAAGAGTTTTTTTGTATTATCATCAATGACACCTTTATATTTGTCTTGAGTAATAGCCATCAACTCATCTAATATTTGTGCTTTTCTTTCTGGTTTGCCTATTGCCATATAAGCTTTTCCATCTTTATCTATAGAAAAAGTAACCATGTCTTCTGCTACTTCATGTTCTGCACGAGAAGACGGAGTGGTGATTTGCACAATTTCTACTGGACGGAATTTTGCCGTTAAGATGAAAAACGTTAGCAACAAGAAAGATACATCGCACATGGCTGTCATGTCAACGAATGTACTCTGTCGTGGGACTTTTACTTTAGGCATACTATATTAGTATTATAGTGTGGTGGATTAATGTTTACGGCTTGCGAATGTTTGAGAGATGCTGTATCCCATTTCATCTATTCCGTAAGTAAGTTTATCTATTTTTTGTGTACATAAGTTATAGAAAATAATTGCTATAGCTGATGTAAAGATACCTAATGCCGTGTTTACCAAGGCTTCAGAAATACCAGAAGCTAATTGATCTGGATTTGGGTTACCACCCACTGCTAAAGCAGAGAATGCTTTTATCATCCCGATTACAGTTCCTAATAATGCTATTAAAGTTCCTACGGATGCAATGGTAGATAAAATCCACATGTTTTTTTCTAAAGTAGGTAATTCTAGAGAAGTTGTTTCTTCTACTTCTTTTTGAATGTTTAATATTTTTTGTTCTCCGGTAAGTTGAGTATCTTTTGCCATATCAGCATACTTTATTAAGCCAGATCTTACAACGTTTGCTACGGCACCTTGTTGTTTGTTACATTCTGATAAAGCACCATTAATATCATCAGCAGTTAATTTGGTCTTTACTATTTGAAGGAAAGAATCCAAAGAACCTGTTCCAGCTGCTTTTGAAATGGTTAATAATCGTTCGATAGCAAAGGTGATACAAGTAACGAAGATGGCCATTAGGAATGGCACAACGATTCCTCCTTTATAGAATAATCCGATAATGTTTTTCTCATGTCCTTTTTCGTCAATCTGAGATTTAAAAACAGTGTAGAATAAAATATTACAGACGATAACTGCAATAAGTACTACTAAACCGGCTCCTAATCCACCGGAATTCTTTTTTGATTGTGCTTGAGCCATAATTGTCAATTTAAGGTTTAATTGATTTGATTGAATTTTTAATTAAACAAAGTCGTAAAAGTATATTATTTTTTTTATTTTTTGTATGTATTCCAACGAAAAAATATTGTTTTTATTTCTAATAGGATGTGTAATATGGTATTTTTTATGGTATTTTAACTGTAAAATCGGTCAATTTTGTTTTTATTATATGTGTTTTGTATTGTAATTTAAACATAAAATTAACCAATTTGTAATTGTATTTGAGTGCCTAATATAAGAAGAACATAGAAAATGGGTGTTATTTTTTAAAAAAATAAGCAAATTACTTTCCGATACAAAATTTACTAAAAATAGCACCTAAAATATCTCTATCTACCTCAACCTGACCAGTGATTTCTCCTAAATAATACAATGCTCGACGAATATCTATTGTTAATAAATCGCCACTTAATTGACTGTCAAGTCCATGTTTTATTACTAATAAACTTTCTTTTACTTTTTGCAAGGCTTCATGGTGACGAGTGTTGGTAATAATGGTATCCTCCGTATTTACACTATCGCCAATAGCCTTTTCATAAATCAAATTTTTAAGCTCATTAATTCCTAAACCATCTTTTGCATCAATACTCAGAAAAATAGGCGTTATTGTTGCTCCGACAGATTTCATTTTATCGCAATAAGCATTAAATTTATTATATACTGTAAGCGTTTTGGGAGCGTATTGCCCCAACCAATCAAAATGGCTATACTCATCATCCTCTAACAAGTCTATCAAATGCAAAATAATATCTGCACGGGCTGCATTTTCTTTGCTACGGGTAATACCTAAATTTTCAATTCTGTCGGTGCTATGCTCCCTAATGCCTGCAGTATCTATTAGTCTAAATAAAACACCATTAATATTTAACGCCTCTTCAATGGTATCTCGGGTGGTGCCTGCTATTTCGCTCACAATAGCACGTTCTTCATTTAAAAATGCATTTAACAAAGTGCTTTTCCCTGCATTGGGTTTGCCTATAATCGCAACACTCACACCATTTTTTATTACATTGCCTAATTGGAAGGATTCAATCAAATGATTCACTTGATTATATATTTTATCAATCAGAATATTTAACTGTGTTCTATCCGCAAATTCTACATCTTCCTCACTAAAATCCAACTCTAGTTCTATCAAAGCTGTAAATTGCACTAATTCTTCGCGCAATGTTTTTAAATTCCCTGAAAATCCTCCACGTAATTGATGCAAAGCGGTTTGCTGTGCTGCACGGCTGTTTGCTGCAATTAAATCCGCTACAGCTTCTGCTTGTGCTAAATCTAATTTTCCATTTAGAAATGCCCGCATGGTAAATTCTCCAGGTTTTGCCAAGCGGGCGCCTTGCCCAATAAAGGCTTCCATTACTTTTTGTAAAATATAAGAAGAACCATGACAAGAAACCTCCACTACATTTTCCTTGGTATAAGAAGAAGGAGCCAAAAACAAGCCTACAACTACTTCATCCAGCAGTTGGCCTTTATAGATAATTTTACCATAATGAAGGGTGTGTGAAAGTTGTTGAAATAAGTTTTTCCCTTTAAAGATAGAATTTACAATCCTTACCGCTTCCTCCCCTGATAGCCGGATAACTCCGATAGCACCCACTCCTGGAGGGGTAGAAATGGCTACAATGGTATCTGAAAAGTCATTATGGTACATAATTAAAGCTAATTCATTGCAAAACTATATGAAATATGCGACATTTTTAAAAAGCATATCATCAAAAAAATTAATCACAGGGCAAGAAACAGGTATAACATAATTTAAGATTTAGCCTAAATCGTTAATACACATTTTATTAAAGAATTATAACAGAGTTTATTACCTTTGTTGCTTCAATAACTCACTATTAGATGAAAAAATTTATTACACTGTGCTATTTATTATGCTCGGTATTAATTTCATACACACAAAGCTTTGGAAATTTAACAGGTGCAATGACTGGAAGCTCTGTTACAACAGCAGCAGCAAACGCCGCTAAGCAATTACAATCCATGATGACAACCTCTCCAACTTCTGGTAGTATGTCTCAGTTGCAATTACTTGGATTAGACCCCGCCACTGTACAGAAATATATAAAGGCTAAAGCAGACTCCGCACAAAGAAATCAAACAGACCAATCAAGTCCAGTTCAAGAAGCCCTTCAAACGGTGCTTGAAATGAGAGTACGCCAAGATTCGATGCAAGCATCGATGGACAGAATGTATAAGCAACAAAATCCAAATACAGACATAAAACCAAACGAAATATTTGGACACGATTTCTTTGGAACAGGACAGTTGGCCTTATTTTTGAAATCATCGGACTCTAAAGCATCGGACGAATATATTTTAGGAGCAGGAGATGAAATTAGTATTGCAGTTTGGGGCTATGCCGACTATAATAATAAATTTAAAGTTAATGACGATGGATTTATACAAATACCTGAATTTGGTCGTATCTATGTAAAAGGATTAACATTTGGTGCCGTAAAAGCACAAATCGGCAAACGATTGGCTACTTTTATAAATCCCAGTAATACAAAATATGAAATTACCTTAAACTATTCCCGTACAATAGATATAAATATTGTTGGAGAAGTAAAGGCTCCAGGTACCTATCAAATTCCTGCCATCAACTCGGTATATAACGCAATAAATGCAGCCAATGGCATTTCGGAAATCGGTAGTGTACGTGATATTCAAGTAAGAAGAGAAGGAAAAGTAGTCAAAAGATTTGACGTTTATGAGTTCTTATTCAATCCGATGTCACAAGAAAATTTTTTCTTACAAAAAGGAGATTTTATTTATGTATCAACTCAAAGTAAATTGGTGAAAATATCAGGATCTGTTCGACGTCCTGCTAAATACGAATTACTGAAAGGAGAAAATTTAAACGAAGCCATTAAATTTGCAGGAGGATTCGCGCCAGATGCCTATACAAAATCATTGCAAATAATAAGAAAAAACAATGACAAATCTCAAATCATTGACGTTGATTATGAGCAAATAGCCAATTCTAATTTTGACCTAAAAGATGGAGATGAAATAAAAGTATCCAGTATTCCCGGAGAAATTAATAATGCAATTACCATCAGCGGACCAGTAAGATACCCCGGACGATATGAATTAAAAGATGGCTACAGAGTTTCTGATGTAATAAAAATAGCTGGTGGAATTCGCTTAGACACATACCTTGAAAGAGCTTACATAAAAAGAAAATTAGATAATAGTACTTATGTTATACAAAAATTTGTACTGAAAAATATTTTAGAAGATGAGAATTCATCCGATAATTTACTCCTAAAACAAAACGACCAAATTCAATTATTCTCAAAAGATGATTTCATCGAAAAATTCTCAGTAAGTATAGACGGTTCCGTTCTCAAGCCTACCATCATGGAATATACAGATGGACTTTCTTTAAATGATTTATTATTTTATGCCGGCGGATTAAAAAAAGAAGCCGCTAACTCTAAAATTGAAATTTCACGTGTATTAATGAATAAATCAGGAGCACCAGAAGATAATAATGCAACTGCTCAAAGGGTGATAGTAAAAACCATCTCCATCGGTGCTGACTTAGAAGTGGATGACAAATCTAAAGCCTTTTTATTAACACCAATGGACAGAGTATATGTAAGAAAAGAATATGGATTTGAAGACCAATCAACCATTACACTTACCGGTGAGGTAAAATATCCAGGTATTTATCCTATTCTTAGAAAAGATGAAAAAGTATTAGATGTCATTGAACGCGCTGGCGGATTAACCCCTTATGCTTTTGTCAGAAATGCTCGCCTAACAAGACCAGACAGCAAACTTGATAAAACCATATTCCAATTAAAAGATGCATTTGCAGATTCCACATCAAGAGCTAACTTAATTTTAAAAAATGGAGACGTTATAGACATCCCCACAGTCAACCAATTAGTAAGTATTAAAGGTGCTGTTCGGTATCCTGGATTAGATAGCCTCGAAACTATCAATGGAAAATTTGTTCCAGGAAAAAAAGCCCGTTGGTACATAAAACACTATGCTGGAGGATTTAAAAAAGGAGCTTTAAGAAAATCAACAATGGTCATATATCCAAATAGAAAAGTAGAATATACACACTCTTTTATTGGAATAAAAAACTATCCAACAGTAGATAATGAAGGTGCTTTAATTACGGTAGATATGAAACAAAAAACACCGAAACCACCAAAAGGACCAGAGTCTAGGCTGAACTGGAATATCGTATTACCAAGTGTTATAGCAGCATTGACATCCATTGCTTCCACAATAACTTTAATTTTTGTTCTAAAAAAGTAACACACATGCAACAATTCGCAGAGGAAGATATTCGATTAGTAGATGTCTTGGAGTCTTTCAAGAGTTATTTGCTTTTCCTTTTAAAAAAATGGTATATATCCATTATTGGCGTTGCAGTATTCACCGCAGGTGGTTTTCTTTTTGCAAAACTATCTGCTCCCAAATATATAGCAAATGTATCCTTCAATGCCGTAGATACAAAAGCAAGTGCCATGGGTGGGCTCATGTCAATGATGGGCGTTTCGTTTGCAGGTGGATCTTCCAACGATGTATTAACCGGTATCTTTACCTCAAGAAATATCTTCTTAAACTCCATGTTGACAGAGGTGGAAATTAATGGAAAGAAAGACAAACTTGCTAATTTCTATTTTCATGCATTAAAGTATGATGACGGTTTTGAAAAAGACCCCGTTCTAAAAAACTTTAAATTCACAGCTCATTCAATCAATGAAATCAACAAACAAGAAATGGAGTTTTTTGGAATTATGTACGACGATTGGTTTGATGGTTTAATGACGGCAGAATATGATTTAACCTCCGGAGTTATCCGTGCAGAAATAGAAACTCCTGATTATGATGTATCCAGAATTTTAGGCTCTACATTACTGAAAAACACCGTAAAGTTTTATCAAAATAAACAAACAGAAAATGCTCAAACATCTTTTAAAGACGCTTCTAAAAGATTAGACTCTATTAATGGTGAAATTGTAAATAGACAACGATTATTAGCACAAATTCAAGATGAAAATATTTTCAATAAAAAGAAAATAGAAGTCATAGATCAACAAAAAATCGCACAAGAATTAACCGTTCTTAGCGCATTATTCAACGACGCAACATCCTCTAAAGAAAATGCAAAAGCAGGCTTAACTCCTCAAAATAATATAGTTCGTGTGATAGACGATCCAATGTTTTCCACGGCACCAAAATTTAAAGGCAAATTACTATTTGCTGCCATCGGTTTTGCCATCAGTATTGTAGTAATAATCATCCCACTTTTAATCCAAAAAGCATTAATAGACGGACGTGAAGAAGACCGCATAAAAACACTTAAAGCACAAGGTGAAATAACACATACCTAATAATCTACTTTATTTTTACAGCAAGTTTGCGTAACTTTATCATACTTATTTTGTTTGGTAAATAATATGGAAATGCAAGAGCTGGAATCTTATAAATTACAATTACAAGAAACTCAACAGCAATTAATTGAGTTAAAGGATAAAGTGGAGAAAATCCAATCTCAATACAATGAGCCTATTGCTATTATAGGCATATCAATGCGCCTACCCGGCAAGATAAAAAACGCTACCGATTTATGGAATAGATTAATAAATGGAATAGATTGTATTGAAGAAATCCCCGCTAACCGATGGGATAAAGACGCTCTATACGATCCAAATCCAAATGCTCCCGGTAAACTATATATAAAAGAAGGCGGTTTTATAGAAGATATTGAATACTTAGACGGTTCATTTTTTAATATCTCTCCCATAGAGTTAGAAAGCACCGATCCTCAACAACGCCTATTATTAGAAGTTACACACGAAGCATTTGAAAATGCAGGCATAGATGTCAATAGTCTCATTGGCTCTGATACGGGTGTTTTTATTGGAATAGATAATGTTGACTACGAAGCACGACAAATTCGTTCTAAAGACTATAAACTCATTTCAGGCTATTGCTATACAGGCACAGGGCCCACAGGAGCATCTGGTAGAATTTCCTACACCATGGGATTGCGTGGCCCGTGCATGACCATTGATACTGCTTGCTCTTCTGCTTTAACCTGCACACATGTTGCCATGCAAGCTTTGCGCAACAAAGACTGCACAATCGCAGTAGTAGGTGCAGCAAGTATCATTTCAGAACCCGACCAATCTTTAAATTTTTGCAGATTAGGTGCTTTATCTCCCGAAGCTCGTTGCAAATCGTTCGACGATGCTGCCAACGGATATATTCGTTCCGAAGGTGTTTGTGCTATGATAATAAAACGCTTGTCTGACGCACAAAAAGAGGGTGATAACATTTTAGCCATTATCAAAGGTTCTGCCGTTAATCAAGACGGAAAAAGCAAACGCCTTACGGCACCAAGTACCGTGGCACAAGGTATGTTGCACACCGCTGCTTTAAAAAATGCACAATTAAATCACAATGATATTGATTATATTGAAGCGCACGGAACTGGCACAAAAGTAGGTGATCCTGCCGAAGTACGCGGGCTAATGTTTGCTTATGAAAAATATAGAAATAAAGAAAATCCATTAATTATTGGAGCTATCAAGTCCAATATTGGACACATGGAATGTAATGCCGGTATGGCAAGTATGTTTAAGGTAATCGTAGGATTGCAACATAATATTATACCAAAATCTATTCATTTTCATACTCCAAATACACTGATTGATTGGGAGAATATTCCATTAATAGTAGCAAAAGACAATATACCTTGGAAACGCAAAAGCGACCAGCCACGTTATGCAGGCATAAGCGGATTTGGTGCTACCGGTTCAAATGCGCATGTTATTATAGGAGATGCTCCTGAAAATCCACTTCCATCCCATAAATTATCCCTTAGAAAAGATGTTTTCATTTTGCCCTTGTCTGCAAAAAGTGAACAGGCATTATTGGATTTGGCAAAATCATACTCCATTTTTATTCAAGAAAACACAATCCCCTTAGAAGATATATGTGCAATGGCTGCTTTGCGTCGTGCGCATTTCGACCTTCGACAAGTATTTGTTGCAACTTCTAAAGAAGCAATGATAGAGCAACTAACAGATTTTGCGCAATCTAATATTTATGAAAGCAAGAAAAAATTTGACCTGAAAGAAAAAATAAAAACAGTATTTGTATTTCCCGGACAAGGTGCACAATGGTTTTCTATGGGCAAAGCCTTAATGGAGAACGAACCAGTGTATAAAAGTGCAATAGAAGAATGTTCGAATGTATTTAGCAAATACACTAATTGGAATTTAATCGAGGAAATTAATAAACCTGAATTAGAAAGTAGATTAAGCGAAATTGATATTGTACAACCCGTTTTAGTGGCGGTAGAAATTGCACTGGCAAGCCTTTGGATGAGCAAAGGCATTTTCCCTGATGCCGTTATCGGACATAGTATGGGAGAAGTTGCCGCTGCGTATGTTGCAGGAAATATTACGTTGGATGATGCTGCTCGTATCATCATTACAAGAAGTAAATTGATGAAAAATTTGAGCGGTAAAGGTGCAATGGGTGCTACCGATTTAAGCGAAGAAGAAGCAATTGAATTATTAAAAGGCTATGAAGATAAATTAGCCATTGCTGTATTAAATAGTAAAAACTCTTTAGTGCTTTCTGGCGAACCGGACGCATTAAATGAAATATTTTCTCAATTAGAATCTAAAGAAAGATTCAATAAAAAAATTAAAGTAGATGTTGCTTCTCATTCACCACAAATGGATAGCATTGTGGACGAGTTAGCTCATCAATTATCTGATATTCAACCGCAAAACTCTACGATACAATTTTATTCTACTGCGTTAGACACTATCGTAGAAGGAGCTCAATTGAATACACACTACTGGACAAAAAATTTACGCAATACCGTTCGTTTTGGCAATGCAGTACAAGCCGTTTTAACAGAGGCGCAAGTAGCATTTATTGAGATGAGCCCGCACCCATTACTACAACATGCGCTAAATGAAAATATACAAGCAGCAAACTCCAACAGTGTGGCTATTGTTTCTTATACACGTGATAAAAATGAGTTGATAGAGTTTCACCATAATATTGGAGAATTGTATGCAAGCGGATATAATTTTGATTGGAAATCTATTTATCCAAATATTGGAACGTTTGTACAATTGCCAAATTATGCTTGGCAGAAAGAGCGTTATTGGTTTGATCAAGAACCCGATTTTATGCCTTTAATTAAAGGAGTAAAAAAAGATATTCATGCAAATCTATATGGATTTGAATGGCAAACTATTCAGCCAAAAATTAGTGTTTCAACTAAAAATATTTTAATCATAAAAGATATTTATGGTTATTTTGAAAACATTACTCAAGCACTGAAAGAGAAAGGTTGTTCTGTTCGGATAATTGATGAAACAGAAAATATTCCTTCGGATAAAACAGATTTAATTATTCACCTAAGCAGCTTAAATACGAATCAAGATTTTAGCTTGGATATTGAACATGGTATTCTTTCTTTACAACGATTGATACAACATTTGAATGTGGCGCAACAGCATCCAAAAATTTGTGTAATTACCAATGGAAGTTTTGTTTTACAACAAGATAAAAACACCAATCTCAATGCCTCCATGCTAACAGGAATATTGAGAACATTAGAAAACGAACATGAAGAAATTAATTTCTTGCAAATTGACATTTCCAATGAAATTCAAGCACAAGAATTAAATCAAATCAGCCATTTAGTTTTTGCAGAAAATACTTATAAAGAAATTGCTATTAGAGAAAATAACATCTATGCTTCTGTTATTCAACAGCAACCAACTTTAAACAAACCAAAGAAAATACATGCCGATAAAACGTATGTTGTGATAGGTGGTACAAGTGGATTGGGATTAACTACTGTAAAATGGCTGGTAGAAAATAAAGCCAAAAACATTGCGGTTATCAGCAGAAGTGGCGCAAAAGGAGATACAGCAAAATTATTTGAACAGTATAAATTAGATGGCATTCAAATTGCAGATATTCGTGCAGATATTTCCAATATTGAAACAGTAGAAAATACTTTTTTGGCAATACAAAATATAGCTGGTGTGTTTTATGCTGCCGGCATTTTGGATGATGGTGCTTTTGAAAACCTTACCAAAGAACAATTTGAAAATGTAATTCGTACAAAAGCAGTGGGCGCATGGAATGTTCATACCGCTGTCCAATCTTTACCTTTAGACTTCTTCGTATTGTATTCTTCTGCTGCAGGAATTGTGGGCTCCGCAGGACAATCTAATTACAATGCAGCCAATACATTTATGGATGCATTAGCGCATTTTAGAAGAGCTAATAATTTGACCGCAATATCTGTAAACTTTGGAACCATTGCAGAGATAGGCTTAGCGGCAAGGCAAGAAAACCGTGCAGACCGGTTGGCAGAACAAGGCGTTACCGCAATTCAACCGAATGACTTATTTCATTATTTCAATGCTGTTTTTTTGAGCGATGCCACACAAATAATGGCAATGGAAATTGACTTTAATAAGTGGGCACAATTCAATCATGCAATATTGAATAATTATTTCTACAGTAAAGTCATTCAACAAAAAACTATTATTGAAAATAAGGAAGAAAAAAGTGAAACTAAATTTGCTTCTGTGGATGAATATAAAAAACACATTCGAGATAGAATTAAATTACACATTTCCACTGCAACTAAATTAAGTATCGCAAAAATAAAAGAAGATGAAACCTTCAAAAGCTTAGGAGTAGATTCTTTGCATGCATTACAATTAAAAAATAAATTGCAAGATGATTTTAAAACAACATTAAGCGTGGCTGCCGTTTGGCAATATCCTACCATTCAAAAATTATCAGATTTTATTGCAAAAGAATTAAATATTGAACAACAGTTTTCTACTATAACAGAAGAAAAAGAAATGGAAATAGAAACTACGAAAAAAGAAGACATCGAAACTTCTGTAAAAAATCTTTCCTTAGATGATTTAATGAAAGAATTGAATAGTAAAATTGATTAAACGTTACGCATTGCGTAAATCTATTAAAAAGACATGAGCGAGCAATTACAACAAATGCAAGAGATTCTTCAAAAATCTCTTATAAAAATAAAAAAATTAGAAGTTGAATTAGCGCAAGCTAAAGAAAACACCGCTGTTACCAATGAACCTATTGCTATCATCGGCACGGGGGTTCGTTTGGCAAATAATATTACTTCTACAAAAAAATTATGGGATTTATTAATTGCACAAAAAGACACTTTTACTAAAATTCCCGAAGACCGTTTTAATGTAGATGAAATATATAGCCTCGACACTTCTATTCCAGGGAAAACAGTAGCACGATATGGCGCATTTTTAAATAATGATGTGCGTGCTTTTGATGCCGATTTTTTTGGTATGCCTCCACGTGAAGCAAAATCGGTAGATCCATTGCAACGCATGATTTTGGAAGTAGTATATGAAGCACTTGAAAATGCCGGTATTCCTTCCGATAGTTTGAAAGGAACGAATACGGGAATTTATATTGCCTTAGGAAATTCAGATTATATACAAGCACGCTTTAGAAGTGGCAACCTCGAAACAGTAGATGTATATGATACTACAGGAATTCCTTTTGGCACAGCTTGTGGTCGTGTATCTTATTTATATGATTTTAAAGGAACAAGTTTTGCCTTAGATGCTGCTTGCGCTTCATCTATGTTGGCGGCACACTTAGCCAAAGAAGATTTAAACAAACATACAATTGATACTGCAATTGTTGCCTCTGCTAATTTATTATTAACACCAGAACCCTTTGTTGGCTTATCAAAATTGGGTTCATTAACGCCCGGAAACACGTGCAATGCTTTCGCCAACGATGCATCGGGTTATGTTCGTGGAGAAGGTTGCGGCGTCGTGGTATTAAAGCGATTATCAAATGCAGAAAAAGACAATGACAACATTGCTGCTATTATAAAAGGTTCTGCTGTAAAACACAACGGAAGAAGTAATGGATTTACCGCACCAAACCCTGAAATACAAGTTGAAACTATAAAAGAAGCCTTGAAAGATGCGGGCTTAACCTCCAACGATATTGGATATGTGGAAGCTCACGGAATTGGCAATCGTTTTACAGATGCGTTAGAAATTCAGGCAATACACGAAGGATATAGCGGAAGAAAACAACCTATTTATGTCGGTTCTGTAAAAGCTAATATCGGGCACTTGGAAGCAGGAACCGGCATGCCTATGTTGTTTAAAGTAATTGAAATATTACAGCATCAAAAAATTCCTGCGCAGATAAATATTCAAACATTAAATGAAGACGTGGAGTGGAATAAGATAAATGCTAAAGTATCCACAGAAACTTTTGATTGGAATGGAGAAAAACCTTTGCGGGCTGCAATCAATCTTTCGGGGTATAGCGGTACCAACGTGCACATGATTTTTGAAGCACCGCCTCGCAAGCCAGCATCAAATGAAATTCAAGCACCCTATCATTTTATTTTAAGCGCAAAAAATACTATTGCTTTAAAAAATACGGCACAAAAATATTTGAATGAAAAAGATTGGTTAGAAAATTCTCTCACAGAAATCTGCTATACTTTACAAAAAGGCAGAAATCAGTTTGATTATTCTATTTCTATTTTGGCGAATACACACCAAGATATTTTGGAGGGATTAAATGATTTTATAGATAATATTTCATCCGATAAATATGTTCTTTCATCTCCAGAATTAGAAAGAAATAAAGAGGTTGCTTTTTTATTTACAGGACAAGGAGCACAATATTTTGGAATGTGTAAAGAATATTACAACACATTTGATGTATTTAAAAATGCAGTAGATGCTTGTGACGAAACATTGAAAAAACATTTGCCTTATTCTATCAAAGATGTTTTATGGAGTGAAGCAATTCCTGATAAAAATTTAGTACATCAAACTAAATTCACTCAGCCTGCTTTGTTTGTGGTGGAATATGCCATGAGTCAATTATGGAGGAGCATGGGTATTCGTCCTGCTGCATTAATTGGACACAGCATCGGAGAAATTACAGCATTAACGATTGCTGGAGCTATTGCTTTGCAAGATGCTTTAAAATTAGTAATTGCACGTGCTGCTTTAATGAATTCCTTGCCGCAAAACGAAGGCGGAATGGCGTCTGTATTTTGTTCTGAAGAAGACTTAATGCCATTCTTACAAAATTCTCCTATTGATCTTGCGGCAGTAAACTCTATTAAAAACTGCACAATAGCGGGCAAAAAAGAAGACATTGCTCCATTTATAGAAAAACTAAGAACACAACACATAAAAGCAGTCGCCTTAAATGTTTCGCATGCCTTTCATTCTCGTTTGATGGAGCCAATGTTAGAAAAATTTACTGCCTTTGCACAACAAATTTCTTTCAAACAACCAACCATTCCTGTCATTTCTAATCTTTCGGGAAAAGAACTCCAGAAAGAAGAATTAAATGCTGCTTATTTTGCCCAACATATACGTCAAGCTATCCAATTTTCAAAAGGAATTGAATACTTACAGCAAGATATGCAAATAGATATTTATGTTGAAGTTGGTCCCAATCCCGTTTTGATAAACTTAGCAAAACAAACCAATACCAATACAAATGCATTGTGGTTGTCTTCCGCAAAAAGAGATGATAATGATGTGCAACATTTTCATCAAACCTTACAACAACTTTGTGCTGCAGGCATTAAAATAAATTGGGATATTTTTTATTTGCAAAAGAAAATAAATCGAGTGGCATTGCCTACTTATGGATGGAATAGAAAAGTGTATTGGGAAAATCCTGTAAGACAATCTTTTGGAATTAAACAACATTCATTAGGGAATAATGATAAACCAAAAGAAATAAAAAAAATATCTACAGCGCATAACGAATCATTAATAGCAAATAAACCGATTGCAACGCGCGAAACATTACTTGCCTATATGCAAATAGAAGCCGCTAAAGTATTGGGATTAGAAGCCGGACAAAAAGTGGACATCAACAAGACTTATCGCGAGCAAGGATTTGATAGCATGATGAGTGGTGAATTTTTAAGTTTGATGGAAAAACACATAGGTTCAGAACTTAAAATGGAGGTGATACATCAATACAATACGCCTAAAGATTTACATCAATATTTGATAGATACTTATTACGGCGGAGGTGCTATTGACACTACACAAGCCATCACCATGGCAGACATCATGTTCAACCAAGAAATGGAATACGAACATGCTGGCGAATGGCATGAAATAAAACCAGAAGATGGTGCTTTGTTGCGATGGTTTAAAAAATTGGATAAAAAATTGCCTTCTGTAAAGAATTAACAATTCAGCTATTCCATTACAGTACCACCAAAACCTTTCTTACCTTTGCCATTCATGAAAGCAATTTTACTACATCATGCCGGAGGTGATAAATATGTGTATCGAAATATGCAGCAAAATTTATCGCCTGAAATGGAAAGTATCGCTTTGGAATTACCTGGAAGAGGCGACCGATTTTCAGAAATATTTGCCACTACGTTGGGTGATGCCGTTCAAGATATTTACAATCAATTAGAACCACAATTGTCCGAAGAGTATTTCATTGTAGGGAATAGCATGGGTGCTATTATCGGATTTTTATTAACTCATTTATTAATAAAGAATAACAAAACACTTCCTAAGCATATTTTTCTTGCCTCCCGATTAAGCCCAGATGCCTATAAAAATGAACCAAATATTAAAGGAATTTCTTCCGATGATTTTTGGAAAGTAGTGCAGCAATACAATGGTGTGCCTGAGCAATTATTGGCACACAAAGAATTGAAAGAATTTTATGAACCAGTTTTGCGCTCCGATTTTGAATTATTGCAAGATTTTAATGAATCCTTTAATGCAATAGAATCTATTAATATCCCAGCTTCAATATTATTAGGAGAGCAAGATTCGCAAAATGTAACTGCAGAAAAAATGCAAGGTTGGAGAAAATTTTTCACAAGTGATATTGACATAAAATCATTCTCTGGAGGTCATTTTTTCTTGCTCGAAAATAAAGAAGTCATTGACTATATAAAAAATAAAATATTGTAAGTTTTTCATGGAAAACATCATTCACATATTTTATATTCATGCATCGGATAAAATATCTGATAATTTGTTTGAAAAATTTCTTATTCAAATTCCTTATTCATTTCAACAGGAAATAAAAAATTACAAACACTGGCAGAGTGCTCAATCTTCTTTGTTGGGAAAAATATTATTACAATATGGTTTCATACAGCTCCATTTAAAACATACTTTATCTGAACTAAAAGTATCTGAAAAAGACAGACCTTTTATAAACGATTCTATAGATTTTAACATTTCTCATTCCGGAGAATATATCGTTTGTGCCATTACCCAACAAGCACGAGTAGGCATTGACATTGAAATGCATCGAACATTAAAACAAGATATTGCTAAAAAATATTTTAACAAGAATGAATGTATTGCAATAGAAAATGCTTCAGACAAAACAACCGCCTTTTTTAATTTTTGGGTTATAAAAGAAAGTGCTATAAAATGCGACGGAAGAGGAATGGAAATTTTAAGCAAAACCATTATAAAAAATACCGAAAAAACAGAAAACAATAATAATAAAATTGTCGCTTGCGGTGAACAGGAATATTATTTTAACCTATTGCCAATAGTAGAAAAATACAGTAGTGCTATTTGCAGTAACCAGCCATTTAGGAGTATCGTTTCAAAAGTTACTCTTACTGATTTAGAGTAAAAAATATTCTCATCTTACGTATCTTTGCATAAATGTATAAAACAGCTGAAATAATTAGAGCAATATTATTAACCATTCGAGAATGGTTTTTCAAATTTATTCCACGTCAGAGTTATTTATACATGGCCTGCGGAGGAATGAATTTAGTATTCGACATGGCTCTTTTTTATGTGGCGTTTCATTATATTTTTCATGCACAAAATTTCAAAACACCTATTTTTACTTTCAGCCCACACATTGCTTCTTTCTTGTTTTCATTTAGCTTTAGCACTCCAACTGGTTTCTATTTTAGTCGCTATGTAGTATGGACCAATTCAACCGTGCAGGCAAAACGACAGGCTATTAATTACTTTAGCATTGTGGTATTATGTATTTTTTTGAATGTAGTATTCTTAAAATTATTTATAGAAGAATTTCATTTTTATCCATTGCCTGCAAAGATAGCCACCTCTGTAATTGTAGTGGCTACGTCTTATGTATTACAACGATATTATGCTTTTAAAATACACAAGGCAATAGAGCCTATATAATCATCATAATGGGAAAACCTATTTGGTTTGTTCGAAAGTTTCAATTTTATCTTTTAAGCTAAGTAGATAATCTATATCATCGTATCCATTTATTAAGCATGTTTTTTTGTATGGATTGATTTCAAAATTTTCTTTTTCTTGGGTCGAAAGAATTTCTATAGTTTGATTTTCCAAATCTACTTTTATTTCCACTGCCGGATTTTGCTCAATGGCCATAAATATTTTTTGGGAAAATTCCTGCGAAACTACTACTGGCAATAATCCATTATTTAAAGCATTATTTTTAAAAATATCTGCAAAAAAACTGGATACAACTACCTTGAATCCATAATCATAAATTGCCCATGCTGCATGTTCGCGGGAAGAACCACAACCAAAATTTTTTCCTACTACTAATATTTTTCCAGAATATGTTGGATTATTTAAAACAAAATCTGTTTTGGGGATATTGTCATTATTAAAACGCCAGTCGCGGAATAAATTATCGCCAAACCCTTCGCGAGTAGTTGCTTTTAAAAAGCGTGCCGGTATGATTTGATCGGTATCCACATCTTCCATGTTTAATGGAACTGCTGTTGTTTTTATTGTTGTAAATTTTTCCATTTTCTTTAATTTTAGTTTATCGTCATTGCGAGGCACGAAACAATCTGCTTAACAAAAAAAACGAACAGATTGCTTCATGCAATAACTATTTTTATAAATTCAATATTTTACAATGCATTCGCAATGACGTTTACATTAATTCTCTTACATCGGTTATTTTTCCTGTAATGGCAGCAGCAGCAGCCATTATTGGGCTCGCCAACATTGTTCTTGCTCCTTGTCCTTGGCGGCCTTCAAAATTTCTATTAGAAGTAGAAATACAATATTTTCCTTCGGGAATTTTATCTTCATTCATTCCCAAACAAGCCGAACAACCCGATTCTCTCAATTCCATTCCTGCTTCTACTAATATTTTATCTAAGCCTTCTGCTATTGCTTGTTCTTCTACTTGCTTGCTGCCCGGCACTATCCAAACTATAACATTGTCTGCTTTTTTCTTTCCTTTTACGAAGGAGCAAAAAGCACGCAGATCTTCCATACGAGAGTTCGTACAGCTTCCTAAGAACACATAATCTACAGGCTTGCCAACCATAGATGCTCCTTTTTCAAAACCCATGTATTGTAAGGCTTTTACTAACCCTGCATCCTCATTGGTCGGAATGGTATCAGATATTTTTATTCCCATTGCTGGATTAGTTCCATACGTTATCATGGGTTCTATATCAGAAGCCTCAAAAGTGTATTCTGTATCGAATACCGCATCTTTATCTGTTTTTAATAATTTCCATTTTTCTACAGCTGCATCAAAATTTTGAGGAACAAATTTTCTGCCCTTCATATATTCAAATGTAGTTTCATCTGGCGCAATGATACCTCCGCGTGCTCCCATTTCAATACTCATATTACAGATGGTCATCCGTGCTTCCATGCTTAAACTTCTGATAGCAGATCCTGCATACTCTACAAAATAACCAGTACCGCCACTGGTAGAAATTTTAGAAATAATATACAGAATAATATCTTTAGCGGTCACTCCTTTTCCTAATTCACCTTCTACGTTGATACGCATTTTTTTAGGTTTTGTTTGTAGGATACACTGCGTAGCAAGCACTTGTTCTACTTCAGAAGTACCAATACCAAAAGCAATAGCTCCAAAAGCACCATGTGTAGAAGTATGCGAGTCACCGCAAACAATAGTAATGCCCGGCTGTGTAATACCTAATTGTGGCCCGATAACGTGAACAATGCCTTGAAAGGGATGTCCAAGTCCATATAATTCAATGTCATGGTTTTTACAGTTTTGGATTAATGTATCAACTTGTTTCCTGGATAATGCTTCTTTGATGGGCAATAATTGGTCTTTTGTAGGAACATTATGGTCGGCTGTTGCCACGGTTTGTGCCGGTCTAAATACTTTAATTCCTTTATTGTCTAAACCTGCAAATGCCTGAGGAGTGGTTACCTCATGAATCAGATGTTTGTCGATATATAAAACCTGAGGGCCGTTCTCAATAGCATGCACCACGTGTGCATCCCAAATTTTATCAAAGAGTGTAGTTGCCATTCTAAAAAATTGAATGTACAAGTTAGGTAAATTTGCAAAGGATATATTGGTAAAATTGATTACTTTTTTATTAAGCCTGATTTTTTTGAGAAATGATATTTTTTCTCTCTTTGAAACTACATACCTTAACCTATTGTGTCGTTGAAAAAATGAAAGATAAAAGGTTGTATAAAATTCTATTTGCAACAGCACTACCTTCTATGTATTTTATAAAAGTAGTTGCAAGATGCAAAAAAGAGAATTATTTTAGCATATAATTTATAAAATGAGTATTCATATTGCAGCAAAGAAAGGAGAAATAGCAGAAACTATTTTATTGCCAGGAGATCCGCTACGGGCGAAACATGTAGCAGAAACATTTTTACAAGATATAGTATGCTATAACGAAGTGAGGGGTATGCTGGGATATACTGGATATTATAATGGCAAGCGGGTATCGGTACAGGGAACGGGCATGGGTATTCCGTCTATTTCTATATATGTAAATGAGCTCATACGAGAATATGAGGTAAAAAATCTGATACGAATTGGCACCGCAGGTTCTTTTCAAGAAGATGTAAAAATTAAAGACATTGTTATTGCACTGGCGGCAAGCACCAATTCTGCTGTTAATTGGAATAAATTTCAAGGAGCAGATTTTGCGCCTACTGTCAATTTTGAATTGATGTTAAAAGCTTATCATGCAGCACAATCTTTAGGTATTTCAGTAAAAGCAGGAAATATTCTTTCATCTGATGAGTTTTATGATGACAATCCGGATAGTTACAAAAAATGGGCTTCTTACGGCGTGCTTGGTGTAGAGATGGAAACGGCCGCTTTATATACTATTGCAGCCAAATATAGGGCTAAAGCGTTGGCGCTTTTCACCATCAGTGATAGCTTGATAACAAAGGAGACTACTTCTGCAAAAGAGCGACAAAATTCTTTCAATGAAATGGTAAAAATTGCGTTGGGAACTTTAGAATAAATTGTTATTTATCTTGTTGCTTGGCAGCATATTCTAAAGTTTCATAAAATTCGTTTCCAAACTTGCGAACTAATGCCTCTTTTACAAAAACATACAAAGGCATTTTTAATTTTTCACCTAATGCGCAAGCATCTGTACAAATATCCCATTCATCATAATTTACAGCAGTTACTCCTTCCATCGGTTTTATCCGAATAGGATATAAATGACAACTAATTGGCTTTTGAAAATCTATAATTTTATCTTTCCATGCTTTTTCTATAGCGCAAGTAATAGTGCCGTCTGTTTCATAATTTACATAAGCGCAAGCCCCGCCATTAATGAGTGGGGTGGCATAGGGTGCATACTCGTCTTCTGTTTCTTTTACATAAGTTCCTTGTTCTTCAATAGCTTGTATGCCCTCTGGGAGTAAATAATTTTTTATTTTTGGATATATTTTTTTTAGAATTTTGGTTTCTTCCTTTTCTACAGGTGCGCCGCTATCGCCCTCCACACAACAGATGCCTTTACATTTTTTGATATTGCAAACGAATTGTTTTTCTATTATGTCATCACTAATTAATATATCGTCAATAAGAATCATATTCAATATTTTTTAAACTAAGAAAAACCCCAAGATATTGTGCAGAGTGCTTCAAAAAATATATTTCTCCCATCCATCCCTATCAATATTTAGGTGATTATTTACCAAGTACAAAGATAGCAGGTTTTTTATTGATATCTGTCTTGCGATTTTTCCATTCTGCCAAAGGTAAAGTTTTAATGAATTCGTCTTTTGCCGTAATATTGCAAGCAATACACAGCATCGTATCGAATTTACAAACGCTTATTAATTCATCTAATAGTTTTTGATTTCGATAGGGTGTATCCATAAAAATTTGCGTGACACCTTTCTTTGCTAAGGTTTCCATTTGCTGAAGCCTGCTCTTTCTTTCATTATTTTCTATCGGTAAATATCCATTAAAAGAGAATTGCTGACCATTGAAGCCACTTGACATCAATGCCATCATAATTGAATTTGGCCCCACTAAAGGCATTACGATAATCTCCATTTCATGTGCGGCTTCTACTACTTTATTTCCTGGATCTGCAATACACGGAGTACCAGCTTCGCTCATCAAGCCTATGTTTTTTCCATTAAAAATTTCTGACAATATTGAATCATCAAATTTATAGTTGTTGTGTTTATCCAATTCTACAAAAGTACACTCATCAATATTTTTTTCTTTATAAATAGATTTGATAAAACGACGGGCAGTTTTTAAGTTTTCTACTATATAAATATCTGTATTTATAATAATATCTTTGACATAAGCGGGAATAGTATGTGCCGTGTTTTCTGCCAAAACGATGGGTATTAGGTATAATTTGCCTTGCATGTTGCAAAGTTACGCTTTTAATATCTTAAGAAAAATGTGGCAGTAAGTTTGATATAACTATCGTGATCTGTTAAAAATAAAATAAATAAATTTTCCATATCAACAGATGGTTGTTTCTAATAGAAAAGAACTATTATTTTAGTTTATTTGTGGTATAAAAATTGATTTTAAATTATAGTATTATTTATGACCTCTCTTTTAAACATATTTCTTGCAATAACGCTACTACTGTTTAGCAGAATATCATTCGCACAGTCTGATAATTTTAACTATTTAGATGTTAACACAGAGGCATTTTCTGTGCCTGTTTCCATGGCAGATGGCAATTTTCTGAATGCTTACAATCTAAGTTTGTTAGATATGTCACACCGATTAACTACCGTATTTAATTCGGGAGAAATGAACAAAGAATATTACTTGAGCGATAAAATCAAAGCAACAAAAGTATTTTATACCAAAGATAATATTCGCATGCTCATTCTTCAGCCTGTTTCAGAAAACACTCGGAAGCACTGCATTTTATTGACGAATGGGAATGGTGAAAATTACAATTGGTCACAATCAAACTTATCTGCCATAGATTTTGCCTTGCGAGGCTATGTTGTAGCATTTTATGAAAACATGGGAAATGTGGCTACCCGTTTTGATGGGCAAGGAAATACAAACAGTTATTTTACAGGAAAGGTAATCAATCTATGTAATGGAATTGGAAAAAGTAGCGCAAAGGATAAATTTTTCTCCACTATGTTTGTCAATTTTTTATTATCTAATGCTGCCAGAAAATTTGTGGTAGAGCACCATCAAACCTATGCGGTAGATACTACTCGTTTTTTCATAGTTGGCGGAAGTTTAGGTGGTAATGCTTCTTTGTTTTTTACGTATGCAAATGCTAACAATCTAACACATCCATTATTTAATTGCGCCAAGCAAGCCTTAGGATATGATTATCCTATAAATCAGAATGGAATTGTAGCAACAGGCGTGCAAGGTGGTGGACTTCCAGGGCCAAAAGAAGGCTTGGGTGAAATCATTAACCAGCAATCTAAAACACCCGTCATAATGCTGGCAGGAGCTATAGATTGGGTAGTGAATCCAAATAAAACTACCCTCTTAGGTCCTGAGAATTGGGGAGCCTTAGCATTAAAAAACATATTTGACTCCTATAGAATTAAAAGTTCTATTGTTGTAAATGTTTATGGAACTCATGTGTTTTCAACACCAGCTTATGCTGATAGTTGGTCAAGCTTGAAAGATATTCGAAATTTTGATGAACCTATGACTCATTCCATATTAGATAATTATGTAAAGTCGAATGTACTTAATTTATTGATGTATCAATATGAAGCTACCCAATTACACGAGGGCGATAAAATAATAGCAGCCTATTTTAACAAAGCAGCCAACAGGACTTTGCCTGAGTCATCCGTTGCTTATGTACAACCTAAATGTATTCAGAATACTATTTTTTATCAATATAGTTTGGGGCAAATGTCTATTAAAGATGCGGCTAACTGTTTGACTTTTAAAAATTGTGACAATAAAATAAACCGTCAATTAGATAAAGAAACGACAACGTGTTTTGATGGAACCATTGTTCCTTATACTAAACCAATTACATCAAAACTTTTTGTTCCCAATAATATGAATGCTCCCGGAAAGGGTCTCGTAAAACTGATTAATGTTTTAGATGTATTGAATAAATTGGGTGGCAAGTAGGTTGTTTTGACAAATTATACTTCTACACTATTGTTCTTTGCTACTTCTCCTAAGAAAAGTCCTGCTTCGGTCATTGTTCGTTTTCCGGTATTAAAATCAACAGAAACTAATCCAAAACGATAATAAAGTCCAATATTCCACTCATGATTATCGATAGAACTCCAATGGAAATATCCTAAAATAGGAATACCGTCTTGTTGTGCTTTGTGTATCCATCCTAAATATTCTTTAATACTTTCTATGCGAACTTTTGGGTCGTGCGTGCAAATGCCACTTTCTGTAATTATAATTGGTTTTTTAGTTCTTTTCCAATAGCGGTGAAAAATATCATAAAATCCACTTGGGTCATATTCCCACATTAAATCCGTGCGTCTGCCTAATTTTTTTAATTCTTCGGCGTTATTCATGTTGTCCAATGGCAATGGGCGAAAAGACATTTTTGCATAATAACTTAATCCTTGAAAATCTTGTTTTAGGAAATGTTTGTGGCAATAATCCATAAACCACCAATCAAAAATTTTAGCAATAATCTGTCCTGGAAATACTTCTCCTTTAAACTTTACCGTATTAAAAGAAATTCCTATCGGAGCTTTGGATTTTTGTTTAATAATGTCATACGCTTCTTCATGCGCCCGTTGAAATTCTTTCAACACTTTTCTGGCTGTCAATAATCTTCCTTTTTTAAATGGAGGAAATTCTCCTGTTAGCCATCCATTGGAGATATATACATTCGGTTCGTTAAATGTATTCCATGTATCCACTAAATGACCAAAAGTATCTACGGTTTTTTGTACAAAATCCAACCACATTTTCCTGTTGCCTTCCTTTTCCCAACCGCCTTCATTGTCAAACCACAAAGGATTGACAAAATGATGCAACACTAACATAATGTGCTTACCTCTTCTTTTTAATTCTTCCATGAATCGAAGATAAGGTGCTACTTCTTTGGGGTCGAATGGGGCAAAAGGTGCTTTTTGTAATTTTGCCCAGTCATGGCTCATTCTATATCCATTACTTATTTGGCAGATATATTCTAAATCTTCATCTCTATGCAAATCATGTTGAGAGCATTTGTCAAATATGCTACCATCTTTACATTTTAAACCTTTCCAAGCATTTTCAGAAACTGTTTCTATTTGATATGCGGCAGTGGAAGTACCCCAAATAAAGTCTTTTGGAAATTGTAATTTCATTTTTTATATTAAACTATTGATAGGAAGCTAAGATACACAAAAATTTGATTTTAAAAATGTCTATTAATCATCGCCTTTGCTTGAATTAAGTATTTTTCAGAAAAAAATATTCAATTTTTTTTACAAACGTAGAATGTTTGATGAAAGACAAAGAATGTTTGATGAAAAAACAACCTCAGTTTTAAAAAAATTGCGATTAATAAAGTTTTATAAAAACTTGCTACGTATAGTTTATCACATCAATTATATCGCTTATCTTAGCAAAAGTGACAAAAGAGGCAACATATAAAAGTCGGGTACGAATATTTCGAAAGAAGAATTTATTAGAAATTCGTATTCCAATTAAAAAAAATACCACTGCTGTAATTGCAATGATTTTAGCTACCATTCTATGGATTATTTCATTATATGTATTAGTGAGTTTAGCATTGCATATTCATCATTTTTGGGCAAAATTCGGATTGATATTATCAGTCCTATCGTGGTCTGCCTTAGGAATGGCAGGAGCAAGTTTTTTTATTTGGCTATTTTTCGGAAGAGAACGCATTATTATTACACCCGAATATTTAATAACAGATAAGCCATTGGTATTTTTTTACAGACGGAACTTTTACACCTTGAAAGAGATTGCAAATATTCGCTTAGACAAAGAAATTTATAAAGTAAATCGAAAGGGAGAATGGGTGGATGAAAGTCGTCCGGTAATAAAATTTGACACAGATAAAAAATTAGTTACGTTTGCTCGTGGTATTGCTAAGGAAGAAGCAGAACAAATTATATTGGAAATAGCAAAATCATCGCCACTACAAAAAGAACAATTTTCTGCAGAACATAAAATTTGATAAAAAAATCGTCTGGAATTTTTATAATCTCTGAAAAGCATATTGGAATTTATTTTGCTGGTTCTAATTATAAATTTTTTCAAATATTAAATTCATATAGTAACCAACGTTCCAGCGACTTGGCGAGGGAGTCGATTTTTAGCACTACCGCTCAATCGAAAAACCAAAGTTCAAAATTAGCAAAAAGTTTCATACGAAGCACTTCACCCGCTTTCTTGCAAAACCGTTTGTTATAAGCCGTTTTACTTTTGATTTTATTAGATTTCTATTGAAATAATTCTTTCGCATTTTTGTTTGTTCACTTGAATTTTATTAGTATTTTTGTCAAAATTTGACAAGCCGTAAAATTGCAAAATGAAAATCTTAAACCCCGAATTAGGTCAATATTTAAGAGAACTCCGAAAGGATAAAGGGCAAACCTTGCACCAAGTTTCTGTAGGAACAGATATTGATTCGCCTCTGTTAAGCAAGTTGGAAAGAGGCGAACGATTACCAACTGATGAACAAATAAAAAAGTTAGCGAAGTATTATAAAGTTGTCGAAACTGATTTAAAAATTAAAGCAACTGCTGAAAGAATTATTAAGGAATACGGAGTAAATGACACAACTTACGAAGCTGTCAATTTAGTAATGGAGCAAATAACACCATATATTAAGAAATGAAAAAACTGATTACAGATAATTTTGAGTTGCATTTGCAAGATGCTATACAAGGTTTGTCCGCTTTGCCTGACAACTCTTTTGATTTGGCAATTTGCGACCCTCCGTATGGTGCAGCAACTTCTGCAAAATGGAACTATGAAAGCGATAAAAAAGTTAATGGTTTTGGGGGAAATTGGAAATTGAACAATGAGGAATGGGATTTGCTTACAGGAAACGATATTTTTAAAAGTACTCATCAATGGCTTACACAACTGAAAAGATTAGTAAAGCCAACAGGCTCGATTTGGATTCACGCCACTTATCACAATTCGGGTTTTGTGAATGTGCTTTGTCAGTTGTTGGGCTTGGAAATCATCAATGAGGTAACTTGGTATAAACGTAATGCGTTTCCAAATTTGTCTGCAAGACGATTGACTGCAAGCCACGAAACTATTTTGTGGGTTCATACAGGCGGAGAAAAGCAACGTAAATACAATTTCAATTATGATGATGTAAAAAGAGCAAAGTTTGAGGGAGATAATATGAAAGAAGCCGACAAACAGCTAAGAACTGTTTGGGATATTCCTAATAACAAAAGCAAAGATGAACTTAATTTTGGAACAAAAAAAAAAAAAAAACCACTTAGA
>ERZ724520.129-NODE-129-length-39512-cov-6.834757_pt1 | contig 39512 bp, 36 predicted proteins | sample MGYA00376053_ERZ724520 | MGnify/ENA primary metagenome ERZ724520 (study PRJEB28724, sample SAMN07190886) | activated sludge metagenome | isolation source: activated sludge of sewage treatment plant in Hong Hong | place: USA: Christiansburg, Virginia | collected...
TCCATGATGGTTTCACCGGTGGCAAAGTCCAGGCTGCCGGTGGGCTCATCAGCCAGCAGGACGGCAGGATGCACCACAAACGCTCGGGCCAGGGCAACCCTTTGCTGCTCGCCACCACTCAGGACCTTGGGATACGAAGTCAAGCGCTGGGATAAACCGACACGGGCCAGCATCTCCGTGGCAGCTTTGCGCGCATCCTTACGCCCCCCCAATTCCAGCGGCAGCATGACGTTTTCCAGTGCCGTGAGGTTGCCCAGCAATTGAAAACTCTGGAACACAAAACCCACTTTACTGGCACGAAGGGCGGCGCGTTCATCTTCGTCCATGGCGAACAAGTCGGAACCTGCCAAACGGACGGTGCCAGTGGTGGGGGTATCCAAACCTGCGATGATGGACAACAAGGTGCTTTTGCCCGAGCCCGATGCGCCCACAATGGCTGCCGTTTCCTTTGCATTCAGCGCAAAATCGATATCGCTCAGAATCTGTAGCGTGCCGGTGGAATCGGTGACCGATTTACCAATGTGTTCAACAGAAATAATGACTTCACTCATGGGACTCTCTTTGGTTCGACGACACTGTATCGCGCTTGGCTTCCTGGCTGCCGCAGTGGGGCCTTTTCCGGCGCTGGCGGCCCAACCCCTGCCCCGCACACAGACGATTCTGGTGGTGGGCGATTCTTTGAGTGCCGAGTATGGCCTCAAACGGGGCACCGGCTGGGTGGCGCTGATGGAACAACGTTTGATGACGGAAAAAATTTCGGCCAAGGTCGTCAACGCCAGTATCAGCGGCGACACCACATCGGGTGGGCGTTCCCGACTGGGGGTGCTACTGAAACAGCACCAACCCACCTTGGTGATTCTGGAGTTGGGCGGCAATGATGCGTTGCGCGGCCTGCCCTTGGACATGACCCAGGACAACCTGCAGGCCATGACCCGGGCCGCCCAGGACAGTGGCGCCAAAGTTCTGCTCGTGGGGATGCAGGTGCCCCCCAACTATGGAACGGACTACGCCACGCGTTTTTCAAATTCATTTTCCAATGTTGCCAAGGCCAACAAGGCGGCCCTGGTACCGTTCATGCTCAAAGGGATCGCCGATGGCCCTGAAGCCCCTGGTTTTTTCCAGGGGGACCGCATCCACCCCAATGAAGCGGCGCACCCGCTGATCCTCAATAACCTGTGGCCAACCGTAAAGAAGCTGATTGCATGAGTCTGACACTGTGGAGCGCAGCCGACGTGGTTGCCCAAATCGATACCTTCGACACCGTCATCGACGCACGAAGTGAAGGTGAATATGCGCTGGACCATTTGCCGGGTGCGGTGAACTGGCCCACTCTGAACGACGAGGAACGCAAGCTGATAGGCACCCTGTACAAGCAGGTCAACCAGTTTGAGGCCAAGAAGCGCGGCGCGGCCTTGGCGGCGCGCAATATTGCTGGCCACATCGAGCGTGAGGTGATTGAAAAACCCAAGGACTGGAAGCCGCTGGCCTATTGTTGGCGTGGCGGGAAACGCAGCGGATCACTGTCCTTGATCCTCGACCAGATCGGTTTTCGCGTCGCCTTGCTGGAGGGCGGCTACAAGGTGTTTCGGGCCGCCATGTTGCAAGACATTCCACAGCGGGTGCAGCCGCTGCACTTTCAGGTCATTTGTGGAACAACCGGTTCTGGCAAAACCCGTCTGTTGCACGCATTAGCGCATGCAGGCGCACAAGTCTTGGACCTGGAAGCACTGGCAAGCCACCGCAGTTCGGTGTTGGGGGCCATTCCCGGCCAGCCACAGCCCACGCAAAAGCACTTTGATTCGCTGATCTGGGACGCCTTGAGAAAACTGGACCCCAGCCGTCCGGTCTACGTGGAAAGTGAAAGCAAAAAAGTGGGCAACGTCGCCATTCCGACCTCTCTGGTGGAACAAATGCGCAACAGTCCTTGCCTGGACTTGAGTTTGCCCATCACTGAGCGGGTCGCGCTACTGCTGGAAGACTACGATTTTTTCGTCACCGACCCGACGCACTTTTGTGAACGGCTGGAAGCTTTGACTGAAATTCGTGGCAAGGCCACGGTCTCTGCCTGGAAAGAGCTCGTCGTCAATGGTGGTGTCGAAACCGTGGTCCATGACCTGTTGACCCAACACTATGACCCCGTGTATTTGCAGTCCATGGCACGCAATTTTTCGCAGTACGCCCATGCACGGGCCCTAGAGCCACGTGACCGCAGTGTGGGCGCCATGCAGGAGCTGGCAGGGGCATTGGTCCAGGCCCCCCTGCATGCGTCAGTTATGTCTGGCGCTGGCTAACCGGCGTTGGGATTTTGCGTTGGAGCGTTTTCGTCCGGTGCGCTGTCTTCGTCACCAGTAGAAGGTTCGTCGACAAGGCCATGCGCCTTGCGTTCATTTTTTTCCTTCAGCTTTTCTTCTTTTTTCTTCTTTTTTGCCAGTTCTTTCTGGCGTTTCTCGTAACCGTAATTGGGTGTTGCCAAGGTATGCTTTCTGTAGTTGCCGACACTTTACCATCGAAGCTTCAGGCTTCTGCCAATTCCGGCGGCCATTCGACTGCACCGCGATAGGCGTGCCAGGTTGCGTGACCCAACAATGGACCCGTCACCAGCAAGCCCAGCGCCCAGGGCATTAACAAGGACACAACCACCAAACCTGTGATCGTGGCCCCCCACAGCAGCATAACGGCCGTATTGTGGAAAAACACCTCAATGCTGGTAATCGCCGCAGAGATAGCATCCGTGTCCCGATCCAGAATCATCGGGATGGAAACCACGGCAATGGAAAAAACCAGCACGGCAAAAGCGCCCCCCACGATGGTGTAGGCGGCAACAAACTCCCAGTTCTCCGGATTAAAGACCGCCTGCATCACACTGCTGGTCGAAGGCATGCCGGTGTTGAAGAACACAGCGAAAACAACCAGCGATGCCCTGCCCCACAACAACTCCAGGACCAGTAACACCAGGACCAGCATGGCCATGCTGCGCAGGTGCGAATCCCAACAGGTCAACGAAGCCCCCAGCTCGGGCTTCAAACCTTGTTCTCGCCTTCGGCTCACATCGTAAAGTCCCATCGCCAGGAACGGCCCGAGCAACAGGCAGCCCGACGCGATGGACATGGTGTATTCCGGTTTGGAACGAAAAACGGCACCCAGCACCATGGCCATCAGGCTAAACGACAGGCCATAAAAGAAGCTGATGCCGGGGTGGGCACACAGATCACGCCACCCAGCGACAAGCCAAAGAAATGGATCAGCCACACCCAAGGGCCGGATGGTCTTGCGGGGCGCGTCAGACGGCGGCGGTATGTACGGTGGCGGGGTGTCTTGCGACGCGAGGTCAGTCATGCTTACAGCCTAACGGCTGAAAGCCCCACTGCCTATTGAGGAAAACACCGAATCACCGCAAAGCGCTCAACGCGTGATCAATATCGGCCTGCAGGTCTTCGACGGCTTCCAGGCCTATGGCGAAACGGACAACGGTGCCTTCGGCAAGGTGCCTGGGCCAGACCGTGCGCATCGACGCCAGGTCATACGGAACGACCAAACTGATCGGGCCGCCCCAGCTGTAGCCCAGGCGAAACACACGCAGGGCATCACAAAAAGCGTCAACTTTTTGTGGGTCAAAACGCGCATCCAGAACGACGCTGAAGAGTCCCGCTGCACCCCCGGGGCCGTTCTTGCACAGGGCCTTCCAATGGGCGTGGCCAGGCGAATCACCCAAAGCCGGGTGCAGCACCTGCGCGAATTCCTCCCGGGTTTGACACCATTGGGCCAGGATCCGCGTCGTTTCATCGTGCTCCCGGTAGCGCAAAGGCATGCTGGGCAAAGACCGCAGCACGGCTTCGGCATCATTGGCACCGACCCCCAATCCGAGCCGCATGTGTGCATGTTTCAGACGCAGGTGCAAACGGACATCTCGGGTAATGACACTGCCCATCAAAACGTCGCCGCCGCCGCTGGGGTATTTGGTCAGTGCGTGGACCGAGATATCCACGCCCAAGTTGTCAGAGACATCAGGAAGCAAATCGAACGGCTGAAAGGCCAAACCTGCCCCCCAGGTGTTGTCCAAAGCCACCCACGCTCCGGCCTGTTTGGCAAGCTGCACCAGCGTGGGCAAGTCGGGAAACTCCAATGTGACCGAGCCCGCGGCTTCGACCCACACCAGACGGGTGCGATCCGACATCTTGGTCGACAAGTCTGCCGGATCCATGGGATCGTAGGTTCGGTGGGTAATACCCCAGCCTTTGAGCTCGCCTTCTGCCAGCGCCTTGTTAGGGCTGTAGGCATTGTCGGGCAGCAGGACTTCATCACCCTGTTTCAGCAGCCCTAGTGCGACCAGCGCAACGGCCGACAGTCCGCTCGGAGCCAGCAGGCATTGCAACCCACCCTCCAAGGTACAGAGGCGCTCTTCCAACGCGTAGGTGGTGGGCGTCCCGTGCAGGCCGTAGGTGTAAGCGGATTTGTCTTTCCATTCGCGGCTTCGCATGGCCGCGACTGAAGGAAAGAAAACGGTAGAAGCCTTAAAAACACCCGGTTGGGGTGCTTCAAACCCTTCCGGTGCACGGTAAGGGTGGTGAATGAGCGTCGTGATCGGCTGGGTCATAACCGAAGATTTCCTATTCTGTCGCCGCAAACCTCAAACACTCCACTTCTGGATCAATTGCTCAGGGCGCATGGCATCGTAGCTCTCGAACGGCTGGTGAATCCAGGGGTTGGTCGGCAGGAACTCCACCGAGTAGTCGGGCGATATTTTGGACAGGGCTTTGGTCCAGATCACGGCACTGCGCAGCTCGGTGATCGGTGCGTAGTCGTGTTTGAGTTGATGGATGACGGCATTGAGCGTGTGACCCGAATCGGCCAGGTCATCCACCAGCAACACACGGCCCGCGATTTCACCTTTCGGTGTGGTGATGAAACGGGCGATATCTAGGTTGCCCTGAACGGTTCCGGCGTCCGACCGATAGGAACTGGTCGACATGATGGCCAACGGCTTGTCAAACACCCTGGAGAGAATGTCACCGGGTCGCAAGCCGCCACGGGCCAAGCACAGAATAGTGTCGAAATCCCAGCCTGACTGGTGAATTTTGATCGCCAGTTTTTCAATCAGGTTGTGGTATTCGTCATAGCTTACATAGAGGTGCTTGCCGTCTTCTGTCAACATAATTTGCTCCTATATTTATAGCACACTACCCAATTGATTCGGGGGCTAGATACCTCAATCGGCGAGGTAGGGATGGCGCATCATGATGGTGTGGTCCCGGTCCGGGCTGGTGGACACCATATGGATGGGCACACCGGTGACCTGTTCGATGCGCTGCAGGTACAGGCGCGCGGCAACCGGCAACTTGTCGTACTGGGTGATGCCCACGGTGCTGTCGCTCCAGCCTTCCATGACCTCATAGACCGGTTTGCAGCGCTCGATGTCGTCCGCACCCATGGGCAAGATGTCGATCAAGTCGCCGTCCATTTCGTAGCCGGTGCACAGCTTCAGCTCCTTCAGGCCATCGAGCACATCCAGCTTGGTGATACACAGACCCGACAGGCCATTCACCTGGGCCGAGCGCTTGAGCAGGGCCGCATCAAACCATCCGCAACGGCGCGAACGACCGGTGGTCACGCCTTTTTCCGCGCCCACGGTGCTCATGTGGTAGCCGGGAGTGCCCGGCACTTCCCACTCCAGCTCGGTTGGGAACGGGCCACCACCCACCCGGGTGCAATAAGCCTTGGTGATACCCAGAATGTAGTGCAGCATGCCGGGGCCAACGCCAGAGCCTGCCGCGGCATTGCCAGCCACGCAGTTGCTCGACGTTACATACGGGTAGGTACCGTGGTCTACGTCCAGCAGTGTGCCCTGAGCGCCTTCAAACAGCAGGTTGGCACCGTGGTTGTGCGCCTCGTTGAGCTCACGCGACACATCGGCCATCATGGGCTTGAGCAGTTCCGCGTGGCGCATGGCTTCGGCATACACCGCATCAAACTGCACCTGGCCATCTGCCATGTAGGGAGCCAGCGTGGGGCCGAAATCAAAAGCGGCGGACCCCAGGTAGCTGGTCAACACGTGGTTGTGCAGGTCCAGCAGTTCGCGCAGCTTGGCAGCGAATCGCTCCGGGTACTTCAGGTCTTGCACGCGCAGGGCGCGGCGGGCAATTTTATCCTCGTACGCCGGGCCGATACCGCGACCGGTAGTGCCGATCTTGGCAGTGCCGCCCTTTTCGCGGAAGGCCTCGCGCGCCACGTCGAGTGCCGCGTGGAACGGCAGGATGAGTGGGCAAGCCTCGCTGATGCGCAGGCGGCCACGCACCTCCACACCCACCTTTTCAAGACCTTCGATCTCCTCGAACAGCTTGGCCGCCGACAGCACCACGCCATTGCCGATGTAACACTTCACAAAGGGGCGCATGATGCCGCTAGGGATCAGGTGCAAGGCCGTTTTGACACCATTGATGACCAGCGTGTGGCCGGCATTGTGGCCACCCTGAAAACGAACTACGCCCTGCGAGCTTTCGGTCAGCCAGTCGACCAGCTTGCCCTTGCCCTCGTCACCCCACTGGGTGCCGACGACGACGACGTTGCGTCCTTTTGTTGTTGTCATGGTGATATTTCTCAGATAGCTTGTACAACCCACTGCCCGGCCGCCTGAAGCAGCTCGCGATCGCAATGGAACTCATCGATTTCACTTTCGTGGCCTGGCAATACACAAACCACGGTTTCGCCCAGTCGTCGCAAGGATGCAATGGCTGCGCGCAACTCGGCAGCTTCGCCCCAAGGGGCACGGATGGCCGCACGCAAAGGCCTATTAGCCGCAACGCCAGACAGTGCCTTGATGTCCAGACTGAAGCCAACGGCTGGGCGTTTGCGCCCGAATACTTGACCGACCTGGTCATAACGACCACCACGTGCCAGTGCATCACTGGCACCAGGCGCATACATCGAAAACATCGCACCGCTGTAATAGGCGTAGCCGCGCATGTCCGCCAAGTCAAACGACAGACTGGCACCTTCGACATGGCTCGCAAGCCATTTCAAATGGGCCAAGGCTGTGTTGATCGCGGGCGTCTGGGGTAACACGCGTTGTGCTTCTTGCAGCACCGTTTCATCACCGTACAGCTGCAATAGAGCCAACAAGGCCTGTGCCGTGGCAGTGGGTGCATCAGCTAAGTGACGGGTCAGTTCAATGGCGTCTTTTGAAGCCAGTGCTGCATGAATGCCAGACAACTGATTGGCATCCAGAACCAGACCTTCCAACAACGACCGCACGATGCGGGCATCTGCCATGTCAACACCGATAGAACCAATCTGAGTTTGCTTAAAAGCGTCCAGAGCCAAAGTCAATATTTCGAGGTCCGCCTCCAGCCCCGAGTGACCGTAAATTTCGGCACCAAACTGCAGCGGCTCGCGTGTGGCATGGGGCCCGCTGGGGCGGGTGTGCAGTACAGGCCCACAGTAACAAAGGCGCGTAACGCCTCGTCGATTGAGCAAATGGGCATCAATACGGGCCACTTGCGGGGTGCTGTCGGCACGTAAACCCATCATGCGCCCGGAGAGTTGGTCCACCAGTTTGAAGGTCTGCAAATCCAGTGCCTCACCGGTTCCCGAGAGCAATGACTCCAGGTGCTCCAACAGAGGCGGCATGACCAGCTCATAGCCATAACAACGCGCTATGTCCAGCAAGTCTCTACGTATTTCTTCGATGTGGCGCGCCTCAGAGGGCAGCACATCGGCAATGTGATCCGGCAAGACCCAGGCTGACATGTGAAAGTGGGGGCTATTAAAACCGTGATTTTACCGGGCTTACCCGCCCATTTCAGGCGCTGATCCACCAAATCATCAGCAAGCCGGCCGTCATACTGAACAAAGCAAAAAAACGTATCTGCCCATCACTGAGCGACAGCAGTTGCGTGAACATACGGCGCCATCCGCCCGGTGACGCAAACGGGAAAAACCCTTCAATCACCAACACAAGGGCAATGGCCAACCAAATGGTGTCACTGCTCAAAGCTTATTTACTTCTTGCCATTGGATGCTGGCGCTGCGCCACCCCGGAAAACCTTGAAAAACTCAGAATTCGAAGGGTCCAGCACCATGACGTCCGACTTGTTGTTGAAACTGGCTTTGTAGACATCCAAGCTGCGGTAGAACTGCGCAAACTGAGGGTCACGACCGAACGCCTCCGCGTAAATACGCGCTGCTTCTGCATCACCCTCACCTTTGATCTTCTGGGCGTCGCGGTAGGCGTTGGCAATTGTCACTTCACGTTGGCGATCGGCATCGGCCCGGATCTTCTCGCCCTCCGCTGCGCCAGTCGATCGCAATTCGTTGGCGACCCGCTTGCGTTCGGCTTCCATGCGGCGGTAAACTGATTCCGTGATCGCCTCCACATAGTCAACACGGGTGATGCGAACATCAACCACATCAACGCCCCAAGGTTTGGCTCCGCGAACTTTGGTGAGCACCTCCGCTTTGACGTCCGTCATCAAGTCTTCGCGCTTGAGCGACAGCAGTTCTTTAACTGTGCGTTTGTTGATCTCTTCCTGAAACGCGTTGCGCACGACCCGGTTGAGTTGATTGGCACCAGCGCCCTCGTTCAAGCCCACATTGCGGATGTATTCGGTGGGCTCGGAAATACGCCAACGTACATACCAGTCAATCACCACACGTTGTTTCTCAGCCGTCAGCATCGGTTCCGAATCCGAGCTGTCCAGAGTTAACAACCGTTTGTCGATATAGGAGACATTTTGAAACGGTGGCGGCAACTTGAAGTTCAACCCCGGTTCGGTAATCACTTCCTTGATCTGCCCCAGGGCGTACACGACGCCAAATTGCCGTTGGTCCACTACAAACAGGGTCGAACTCGCAAGGGCAATCAGCACCAAGATCGAAGAAAAAAACAATCCAATACGATTCATGGGGAGCTCCTAGCGGGAATCGCGGTCACGTGTGCGTGCCGCATCGCGGCCTCGGGCATCACTGTTTGCTGCAGGTTGGGCTGGTGCAGTCACAGATATGGGTGGACTTGAGACAACGCCCTCATTCCCCGACCCGCTCATTTGCATGATTTTTTCCAATGGCAAATACAAAAGGTTAGAACCTTGCCGTGACTCCACCACCACCTTGGTCACGTTGCCATAGATGTGCTGCATTGCATCCAGATACATCCGGTCACGTGTCACTTGTGGAGCCTTTTGATACTCGGCAAACACGGAACGGAAGCGTTGCGCATCGCCCTGCGCCTGTGCGACAACCTTGGCCTTGTAGGCTTCAGCCTCTTCCTTCAATCGAGACGCCGAACCAACGGCTCTGGGGATAACATCATTGGCGTAAGCCTGTGCTTCGTTTTTCGTTTGCTCCCTCTGCTGCCCGGCTTTAAGCACATCATCAAACGAAGCCTGTACCTGCTCAGGTGGTCTGACGCCGCCTTGCTGCAAATTAATGCCGACCACTTCGATGCCGACTTTGTATCGATCCAAAATGGTCTGCATCATAGCGCGCACCCGTGGCGCAATTTGATCGCGCTCTTCCGACAAAGCCGCATCCATCTTCATTTTTCCCAATACTTCTCGCACCGAGGTTTCAGCCGCCTGGACCACCGCATCGGCCGGATTCTTGCTCTCAAACAAAAAGGCACGCGCATCACTCAAACGGTACTGCACGGCAAACTTGATATCCAGAATATTTTCGTCCTGGGTCAACATCGCCGACTCTCGAAGACCGGTGGCCTTTAACACGGTGTCACGGCCCACGTCAACGGATCGGATCTGCGTCACAAACACGAGCTCATGGCGTTGAATCGGATAGGGCAGTCGCCAGTTGAAACCCGCGTTGACAGTGCTTTTGTAACGTCCGAACTGGGTAATAACAGCTTGTTGTCCTTCTTGGACAATAAAGAACCCGGTGCCTAACCAAATCAAAACCAGCACGCCAACGATTAGACCGAGACCAATACCAGCACTCTTCATATCCGGCTGAAAACCACCGCCCCCATTTCCGGAGCCACGCGGCGGCTGTGACGGTTTTCCAAAAAAACCACCCAGTTTTCGATTGAAGTCTTTCCAGAGCTCATCCAGGTCGGGTGGACCGGAATTGGGACGCTGTTGGGAAGGCCCCTGTTCAGGAGGCAGCTTGTTGGGCTCACCCTCTGGCGGTTTGCCCTCAGATTTTCCCGAATCGCCTGCAGTGCTGTCACCACGCCCCCAACGGGAATCGTTCAAATTGAACATTCTCCTGATCCATTGGGGCCAAGTCGACCCACTTGCCGTTAGCGCACGAATAGAAAGTTTCATATCGTCATTTTTCATAGGTTTGAACTCAATTGTGCCTAACTAGCTGGCGTCCCCTGAATCATCAGGGTGATGCACAACATGGAAGTCTTTCTCTGGCGGCTCGCACACAATGTTTGACAAGGCCTTTCGCAAAGTGGCCAATCCGGTTCCGTCCTTTGCGCTTACAAAAATACGCGGGGTTTGCACGCCATCGATGTCAAACACGTCCTCTGCACGATGGGGCTGGTGATCTGAATCCAAGGCATCAATTTTGTTGAAAACCAACACCTGCGGAATCGTGTCAGCACCAATTTCCTTGAGTACACGCTGGACTTGCTCGATTTGCTCAACGAAGCTCGGGTTAGCCGCATCAACAACATGCAATAACAGGTCTGCATCAATCGCTTCTTGCAGGGTTGCCTGAAATGCATCAACCAGCCCATGGGGCAGATCCCGAATAAACCCAACCGTATCGGACAGCGAAACGGACCGTTCGGCATCACCGAGGTACAGTTGACGCGTGGTGGTGTCCAACGTGGCAAACAGTTGGTCGGCCGCGTAGGCCCTCGCCTTCACCAGCGCGTTGAACAGCGTGGACTTACCCGCGTTGGTGTATCCGATCAAGGAGATGTTAAAAGCGTCACGGCGCTCTCGTTGACGTCTTTGCGTTTGGCGCTGGCGTTTTACCTTGCTTAAACGCTCTTTCGTACGCTTAATCGTTTCACCGATCATTCGACGGTCAAGTTCAATTTGGGCCTCGCCAGGCCCGCCCCGCATGCCAATTCCGCCACTCTGGCGTTCCAGGTGCGACCAGCGGCGCACCAGTCTAGTACTCAAATATTGCAAACGTGCTAGTTCCACTTGAAGCTTGCCTTCGTGGCTACGTGCACGTTGGGCAAAGATCTCGAGTATCAAGAACGTCCTGTCGTTGACGGGCATTTCCATGTGCCGCTCAAGGTTTCGCTGCTGCCCAGGACTGAGGCTTTGGTCAAACAACACCTCTTTCGCCCCAAGTTGCTGGGCCAACAATTTGATCTCGTCGGCCTTGCCCGAGCCAATGAACAACGCTGGGTCTGGGGCCTTGCGTTTGCAGGTAACCCGGGCAACAGGACTCATACCAGCTGTCTGGGCAAGCAATCCCAACTCCTCCAGCGCACCGTCAAAATTCGGGGCGCCAAAATCCACACCCACCAAAATGGTGGGCGTATTCGCTGATGGCTTGTCCGCAGTCAAACTGGGTAAAAAAACGCTGACGTCACAAACTGGTGGCCTTCACGGCCGCCGTGCTCAAGGGGTATCAGGTGATTCGGCGTTTGGGCTGGAGAAGTTGACAGCCCGTCCAGGAACGATCGTGGAAATGGCATGTTTGTAAACCATTTGAGTGACCGTATTTCTAAGAAGTACGACGTATTGATCGAAAGATTCGACCTGACCCTGTAACTTGATGCCGTTGACGAGGTAAATCGATACCGGCACATGCTCCCTACGCAAGGCGTTGAGAAATGGGTCTTGCAGTAACTGCCCTTTATTGCTCACGATATTCTCCGTGTTCAAGAATTTAAGAAGTGTCGACGATACCACACGGCACACGCCACGCGGGTGTATCTCCGTTATTCATCCTTTTCAGAATAAGGATTCTGTGAAGATTTCATTTGGATGCGTAGCGGCGTTCCCACCAAATCAAACTCTTTTCGGAAGCGCCCCTCCAAGAATCGTTTGTAGGCGTCAGTGACGTGTTCAAGGGAATTGCCATGGATCACTATGATTGGCGGATTCATGCCGCCTTGGTGGGCATAACGTAGTTTTGGCCGGTACATACCGGTCTTCTTGGGGGTTTGAAATTGCACCGCCTCCAACAACAAACGCGTCAACACAGGCGTTGACATTTTGCAGTTAGCCGCTTTGTGGGCTTGTGCGATAGAGTCCCACAAGGGACCAAGGCCTTGACGCTTTTGCGCGGAAATGAAATGCAACGCGGCAAATTTAAGGAAACTCAATCGGATTTCGATAGAGCGCTTGACCAGTTCTCTTTCATAGTCGTCGATAGCGTCCCATTTGTTGATCGCCACTACCACAGCCCGACCTGACTCCAAAATATAGCCGGCAATATGGGCGTCTTGGTCTGTCACGCCCTGCGTTGCGTCAATCAGTAACAACACGACACTTGCTGATTCAATGGCCTGCAAGGTCTTCACAACCGAAAACTTCTCTATCGCTTCAAAAACTTGACCCTTGCGCCTAAGACCTGCGGTGTCGACCAATTCGAATCGTTGCCCCTTGCGCTCAAAGGGTACAGAAATCGCGTCGCGCGTTGTTCCAGGTAAGTCGAACGCGACCAAGCGTTCTTCTCCTAGCCAAGTGTTAATTAGAGTCGACTTGCCTACATTGGGTCTGCCAGCGACCGCCAATTTGATGACGCTTGTGTCCTGTTCAACGTCTCCCTCCAGGACTTCAACAGTAGGCAAACGTGCTAACGCAAGATCTACCAACTGGCGAATTCCCTGGCCGTGGGCGGCTGAAACAGGAAAAACCTCACCTAAACCCAACTCGAAAAACTCAACCAACTGTGCGCCGGCGGTTAACCCCTCGGCCTTGTTGGCAACCAATACGCAGGGCTTACCTAACTTTCGCAGATATTTGCCGATTTCATGGTCCTGCGACGACAATCCCGCACGCGCATCAACAACGAAGACCACGATATCTGCTTCTGCAACGGCTTGACGTGTCTGTTTGGCCATCTCCTTGAAAATGCCAGAGGTTGCGTCCGGCTCAAAGCCGCCGGTGTCGATGACGATAAATTCGTGTGAACCCTGCTTGCCGTTCCCGTAATGGCGGTCACGCGTTAGGCCCGCAAAATCAGCAACAATTGCGTCGCGCGTTTTCGTCAAACGATTGAACAGCGTTGACTTTCCGACGTTGGGACGCCCGACTAGGGCAATAACAGGTTTCATCCTTTGAACGCGGCGCTTATTCAGGCTTAAAGCCGAAAACACCACCACTTCGGGTGACTGCGACTAGCGTTTGGCCAACCAAGACAAGGTTGGTCACAACAGGTGATCCATCCGTAGACATTCTGTTCAACGGTGAACCATCTTTCCGAGACAGAAAGTGCAGCGTCCCGGATTCGTCCCCCATTACAACGGATTGCCCCACGACAATCGGGGCAGTCAGGCTGCGAAAACGCAACCGCTCAGACACCCACAACCGCTCGCCATTGACCCGCTGCCACGCAATCACGCGTCCATCACTCTCGGTTCCAAACAGTATGGACTCATCACCATCCAGTCCGGTAGCACCGGAAGCCGGCTTCGTCCAAAGTGGTGCGCCTTTGATTCCGTCCACACATCCGACCGAGGACTGGAAAGCTCTTACGCACACCTGGTTGCCGTCTCGACTGACGCCTGCCACCATATCGACCAACCGTTCCACCTCGTTGGTACCCCGACTGTTCGCAACCTGTGCCTCCCACCGTATTTTTCCGTTGGCCGGATTCATGCCAACCAACCGCCCGCCCAAGCCAGCAACCAAGGTATCCCCGATTGCCATCACAATTCCGGAGCGCCCAAGTACAAGGGCTTCACCGGTACGCTGTTGTTGCCAGAGCTTGCGACCGTTCACCACATCGAACGCGGCAACAGATCGATCACCGGACAATACAAAGACCCTTGCTCCAGCAACGAACGGGGCGGTCATGGTCACCGCACCCAATTTTTGTCGCCATAATTCCTTCGGGCCGTCCAATACGATCAACTCGTTTTCCTGGCTCACCACCGCTGCGTAGCGGCCATCACTGCCCACACCTGCGGAAAGCTTGCTTCCCACCGACACACGCCAGAGGTCGCCACCGGTTCGAGCATCAATGGCCGCCAGGTTGCCATCCGTCGAAGCAACATAGACCAGGTTCCCAACCGCTTTGACCAGCAATGGAAACGTAACGGCCCCAACGCTGGACGACCATGCCAAACGAACACCGATGAGTGGAATATTTGGCCCCAAGTCAAGTTGTTTGTTTTTTTCCGGACCGGAACACGCCACTAAAACCAGTGCCATACCAACAGCCGAGGCCAAGCGGACAAAGCGGCTATGGACAGAAAAAATAGAACTCACTTGCTTACTCCTGTCGCAGCCACGGACTTGTCGGTAGATTCGAGTTTGACACCCAAAGCGCTGAGCTTAATACCGACCAGACGCCGATACTCCGATTGACTTTCAAAGGCGGTATAGGCTTTTAGGTATGCGGTTTTTGCGTCCGTGTTTTTACCCTGAAGAACAAAAATATCACCTCGTCGATCATCAACCAACGCAGAGAACTCATCTGACATACCAGATCCGAGTACCCCAAGTGCCTCGTCGTAGGATTTTGAATCAATCAATAGGGCGGACAATCGAAGCCTTGCGATCGATGCGTACCCTTTGTCTACAGCATGATCGACCAACCATCGCAAAATTCCTATGGAAACTTCAGGTTTACCAGCCTCGTAGTTCATCTTTGCAACCAACAAACCGGCTTGTTGTGTATAGACAGTCGAGGCAAATCTCTCCTTCATGTCGGAGAACGCTCTTTCGGCTTTCTGAGGATCACCGGCCTTGGTAACCTTTTCTACTTCATCGAACATGGCGGCCGCCTGTGTCGATTGATTGCGTTGCCAGAGTTGAAATCCGTTCCACGCGGCAACCGCGCCAAGAACGACTATCAGCCCCCAGGTGATCCAATTGCCGTATTGCTTCCAAAAGTGTTTGAGTTGATCAAGTTGCTCTTGTTCTTCGAGATCTAAATGATTTGCCATGACAGTTCTAAGTTAAGCCGCAGATTGTAGACTTTTGGTCGTGCGATGCGGAATGGTAACGAGCCTGAAGAGGCCAGGTTGCGCAACTACGTTGATTTCAATTGAAGGCGCGATCCCGTTGAAAAACTTTTTTGAGACCAAAGACCAGCAAGAGCCAATTGGACTTTCGAATTCACGGTGAACAGCAGATTCTTGGAATGCGCGGCTATCAATTTGTCGACGACCCACCGGAAATTCCAAACCGTTGTTGAATGTAGTTCTCCACCACCTGCCGAAACTCTGCGGCAATTGACGTGCCGCGCAACGTCATCCGTTTCTCACCGTCAATATAGACCGGTGCGGCGGGAGCTTCACCGGTGCCCGGCAGGCTGATGCCGATATCGGCATGCTTGCTTTCACCTGGCCCGTTGACAATGCAGCCCATTACCGCCACTTTCATGTTTTCAACTCCAGGGAATCGCTCCCGCCAGACGGGCATTTGCTCCCGCAGAAAATCATCGATTTCCTGCGTCAATTCTTGAAAAGTGGTGCTGGTCGTACGTCCACAGCCGGGACATGCGGTCACACTTGGAACAAAATTTCGCAGACCCAGGGCCTGCAGGATTTCAGATGCGATGACGACTTCTTGCGTACGTGACTCTCCGGGAGCCGGTGTCAACGACACTCGGATCGTGTCACCAATACCTTCTTGCAACAACACGCCCAAAGCAACCGACGAAGCCACAGTTCCTTTGGTACCCATGCCTGCTTCTGTTAGCCCTAAATGCAAAGGGTTGTTGCAGCGACGCCCCAATTCCCGGTACACGGCGACAAGGTCTCGTACACCGCTGACTTTGCAGGAAAGAATAATCTGACTCCTCTGCATACCGAGGTCGACCGCCTGCTGTGCCGACTCAAGTGCCGAAGTTATCAGTGCCTCATACATGACGAGCTTTGCATCCCACGGCACCGACCGTCGACTGTTGTCGTCCATCAAGGACGCCAACAATTCCTGGTCCAGGCTACCCCAGTTAACCCCAATGCGAACTGGTTTTTGCCAGCGCAAGGCAGCTTCTATCAATTGCGAAAACTGTCGGTCACGTTTGTCTCCCTTGCCAACATTTCCCGGATTGATGCGGTACTTGGACAGGGCCTGCGCGCAGTCCGGATAGTCAGTCAATAACCGATGACCATTGAAATGAAAGTCTCCAATTAAGGGCACGTCAATGCCCATGCGATCCAGTTGCTCTCGCACGTAAGGGACCGCTTGGGCCGCTTCCGGTGTATTGACGGTGATCCGAACCATTTCAGATCCAGCAAGGGCCAGCTCCTTCACCTGGATGGCGGTACCAATCGCATCGGTGGTGTCAGTGTTGGTCATGGACTGCAGGCGTACCGGTGCGTCACCGCCCACCGTGACGGTGCGTGTTCCCCAACTTACCTGTGCCTGCAGAGCATCGCGCCGCGTTGGGATTGCCAGCGCAGTGGGTGTTTTAGTGTCCACTATCGCACCTCAAATCGCGCTACGTTTTCCTTGGCAAGGGTTGCCAAAGAAAGGGTTTTTCCGCGCACTTCAACGTCCATCACATCTGCGCGACCGACAACAACGGCCAGCGGGGTGTCCCCGGACACGCTAAGTGTTTCACCATTCGTCATGGTTTTACTCAATACGACGTTTCCTTTTGCATCGACAACCTTGACCCAAGACGAGCCCTTAGCCTTCAGCCCAAGGATGCCAACACTCAATACAGGTGCCACCGGCGCACTGACAGCAACCCGACTGGGGGGCAAAGCTGCATCGCTGCCAATTGGAGACGGAACAGCGGGCAACCCTGGCGAAGCCACCTGGTTTTGTGCCAACACGGGTGTAGCGGCCACCGAACGATCTTCAACAACATGGGTAGGAATCTTTGCGTTATCCGGAAGAACCCCGTTGGCCATCTCCGCATCGGGTTTCCCCGCATTCGGCAACGTATTGATATTTGTCGACCCTACCTGCGGCTTCATGAGTTCTACAGGAGATTCGGAGGGTTTGATTTCCGGAAAGAAATAGACAACAAGAACCCCAATCAAAAGCACCAAAACGATCAGGCCGGAAGGCTTCGTCAGCAGTACCGGAAGCGACACCCCGACTACTTCACCCGCCTTGTGAAAAGGCGCATTGATGCCGCGTTCATCGGCATTGAGCCGCGGTGTTGTAGTCAACGGCAACTTGGCCAACACCGGAGCAGGATCAATCTTCAAGGCGCGACAAACACTCGATGCCAAGGCGCGCACAAAAACCGAATCATGTAGTAATTCGAGCCGATCACTTTCCAACGCTTCCAGCTTTTTAACAGGAATCTTCATGGCAACCGCCAAGGCTCCCACATGTAGCCCAGCTGCCTCACGGGCAACGCGCATCATCGTGCCAGCTGTCACCGCGTCGTTTTGGCCAGCGTTATCCGAAACCAACACGCCGTCCGCCATGCCCACATCACTCATTGAACGCACCTCTCTCATACGCTGCAAACTCCCTCGACTGGGCGAATCGTTTCTTCAGTTGTCCGCCCAGTTGAAGCATGGCATCGGAATTCGCCAAACGACGTTCGACCTTGATTCCCAACCACAATGACTCTGCATTTGCCAGCTCGCTATTGTTGAGCCTGCGTACATAAAACTGGGCACGAACAAATTCACCACGTTGAAACAACATTGACGCCAGGTTATAGGCTGTAATCGGGTTACCGGCATCAAGCTCATACGCTCTTTGAAGACTAATTTCCGCATCGGCGAGTTGTCCACCGCGTTGCTGGCAAAGCCCCTGAGCCATCCAAGTTTTCGCTTTATCACCATAGGCGGGGTTGGCCAATGCGCTGCCAAACAATTGCATTGCTTCTGGTAGCCGAGAGTTCTGACATAAGAACCACCCATAGTTGTGCTGCACTGAAGCAGCTTTCGGGCTGATCGCCAAGGCCCTGCGAAAACTCTCCTCGGCCAGAGGCAGGTCGTTAAGCCGCATATAAATCAGACCCCGCATATTGTGGGCTTCAAACAGGCCTGGGTCCGCCACAATCGACTGCTTAAGGTGATCCAAAGCGTCCGTCGTTTGGCCCTTTTCAAAGTATGCAACTGCCAACTCCAGCCTCAAGCGCGCCCGCTTGCGCGCTTCTGGCTCATCGGAGTCCGTTACAAGGTCGGAATTCACGCCTGATCCAGTTGCCCCCGCCGCGCAACCCGCCAAAAAGGCTACCGAAGCACCGGTGAGGGAACACCAAAAAACCCATAAAAGCGCAGTTGCGCCAATGCGTGTCCTATTGATCATTGAATGTGTCCTCATTGAGAGCGTTCGGCAGTGTAATTGCGGCTTCGATTTTGACAATTCTGTGCTTGCTCATACGCGTGGTGACATTGGTTCTATCCTTGACGTCACCAGCCAACTGACCACAAGCTGCGTCAATATCATCACCCCTGGTTTTTCGGATTGTCGTCACAATTCCAGCGTCGCTCAACGTCTTGGCAAACCTGGCGACCGACGTGGCCGACGACCGAATCAAGCCGGATGCAGGAAACGGGTTAAAAGGTATCAAATTGAACTTACACCAGGAGCCTCGCTCTCCTTGGGCCTGAATCAATGCCACGAGTTCGGCAGCATGGGCCGGCGTGTCGTTCACGCCATCCAACATGCAATACTCAAATGTGACAAAGTCTCTGGGTGCAACGGCCAGATAACGTCGACAGGCAGCCAGCAGTTCGGAAATAGGGTACTTTCTATTGAGCGGTACTAACTCGTTTCTTAACGGATCATTGCTGGCGTGAAGTGACACTGCAAGTGCCACCGGACAATCCTGCCCTAATCGATCAATCATGGGAACCACGCCGGACGTTGACACCGTTACACGCCGCCGCGATAAGCCGTAGGCGTGGTCATCTAGCATCACGCGTAATGCCGGCACCAAAGCCGAGTAGTTTTGAAGTGGTTCCCCCATGCCCATCATGACCACATTGGAAATCACCCTTTCACCACGCTCCAAATGGCTGCGTAAAAAACGCTCAGCAAACCACAATTGAGCAATGATTTCCCCTGCGGAAAGGTTGCGACTGAAGCCCTGATGCCCAGTAGAGCAAAAGCGACAACCCACAGCACACCCGGCCTGCGAAGAAACACACAAGGTACCGCGATCGTCCTCAGGAATGAAGACAGTCTCAATTGCGTTTCCACCACCGACGTCGAACAGCCATTTAATGGTGCCGTCTGCGGAGATGTGCTGACTCAGCACAGGAAGGGCACGGACGACCGCTGAAGTCTTCAGCTTTTCGCGCAAGGACTTCGCCAAATCGCTCATGTCATCAAATTCAGTCGCACCCTTTTGATGAATCCACCGAAATAGCTGCACGGCCCGAAAGCGTTTTTCCCCGAGCCGCTCACAGAAGCCGGCCAATCCTTCCAGATCGAAATCAAGCAGGTTGGCCGTCATTGCATAACCTAGCGAGAGTACACGTTCATGCCAGCAAAGAAGAAAGCGATTTCAACCGCTGCCGTCTCTGCCGCATCTGAACCGTGAACCGCATTGGCGTCAATGCTGTCCGCAAAATCGGCTCGAATCGTGCCGGGGGCGGCCTTCTTTGGATCGGTGGCGCCCATTAAATCGCGGTGCTTCAAGATTGCGTTTTCCCCTTCCAGCGCTTGGATCATGATGGGACCAGAAATCATGAAATCCACCAGATCCTTGAAAAAGGGACGCGCTTTGTGGACAGCATAGAAAGCTTCTGCTTCGACCCGCGACAGATGGGCCATGCGAGCCGCCACGACTTTGAGACCTGCTGCCTCAAAACGTGCATAAATTTGTCCAATGACGTTCTTGGCGACAGCGTCAGGTTTGATGATGGAGAGAGTACGTTCGATAGTCATAATGTTTCCTGAACTGAAAGTGGAATCGGCTCTATTGCCTCAAGACGATAGCAAAGCCTCTGATTTTAGCATTCGGTGCCTAACCACCACGCCCTCTACGGCGCTGCCCTCCCTGCGGTCCTCGCGACTTCTGTCCAGCGTCTTGGCGCTGGCGCGTAAAGCTGTCGGCACCAATGTATCCAAATGCGGTTTTCATGGGGTCCGGCTGGGCCGCGGCTCCCCGGCGTTCGCCATTCTTCTCAAATCGGGTGTTGTCCCCCCTTCCCCCCTGATTTGTTGGCCCAGTGCCATTCCCACCCTTGAAGCCACCCGGTTGGGGTCCACGTTGACTGTTGTTGGCGCCACGGGGGCCACCGGTTCGGCCTGTTCTGCGTTGTTGTGGGCCTTGTGTTGGTGAGCGAGGGGCACCTTCGCCACGTGAGATTCCCGGCGCAGCACGACCACCAGACGCCTGAACCAGCGCTCGAATATCAGCGTCATCCAGTTCCATCCAGGCCCCCCGTTTGAGACCCCGCGGCAAAACCATGGCGCCATACCGAATCCGAATCAGTCGACTCACCGCGTGCCCAACTGCCTCCAACATGCGTCGCACCTCGCGGTTGCGCCCCTCAGAAATGGTGACCCGGTACCAGCAGTTCGATCCTTCGCCTCCACCATCTTCGATTGATCCAAACTGCGCCATGCCGTCATCCAGCTTGACACCGTTCAGCAGCGTCTGTTTTTCGTCTTTGCTCAAAGAGCCTAAAACACGTACGGCATATTCGCGTTCCAGACCAAATCGGGGGTGCATCAGGTTGTTTGCAAGCTCCCCAGAGCTAGTAAACAAAAGCAGCCCTTCAGTATTCAAATCAAGCCGGCCAACGGACTGCCATTTTCCCTGATGCAGTTTTGGCAGCCTGCGAAACACGGTCGGCCGGTTTTGCGGGTCATCATGGGTGACAACCTCGCCCACTGGTTTGTGATACGCGATGACCCGCGCCGGCGGTGGATCAATGCGAAAGCGGATCGGCTTGCCATTGACCTTAATGTTGTCGCCGAACTGGATGCGCTGCCCAATGTGCGCAGGCTCGTTGTTGACCGAGATGCGGCCCTCCATGATGAGCTGTTCCATTTCCAGGCGCGAGCCCATACCGGCCTGCGCCAACACCTTGTGCAACTTCGGCGTTTCCGCCATGGGTGCCAGCACCCGTTTTGGAGGAGTAATGCCATCAATTTCCTCGTCGGCATCAAATTGACCAGACACTACATCCACAAAACGGTTACCAAGCACGGCACCGGATGACCCCGTGTCTGCGATGGAAGATGCCAAATCTACAGATTGAGTTTCGCGAGCTACCGACGACTCAGACGCTAGCGTTGGTGACACGTCCATGTCGGCGACGGACTCTGCTGGTAGTGCCACTTCGCTTTGTTGCGCGTCAGCAGCGACTTGTCCATTGGGATTGGTCTCATTCATTCTGGGATTCCGTTCAAACTGTGCTGTATTTCTGAAACTTGGCCGTCTAGCGGCATGTCCATTTGGTGACTTGTAGCGCTCTCCGCCGTGAGCGGCGTGCCTGGCAAAGGATCCACAGTCGACTCGACCATGGCCCCCAACATTGCTGCAGGGTTTGTCGCGCTGTCAAGCAGGGGCAACTGATCCAAAGACTGGAGTCCCAGGTCATCCAGAAACTGGCGTGTCGTGGCATACAGGGCTGGCCGGCCAGCCGCTTCTCTATGCCCAATGACCTCAACCCATCCCCGGTCTTCCAATTGTTTGATTAACAACGAATTGATCGTAACGCCCCGAATATCCTCCATATCGCCCCGAGTTACCGGTTGACGGTATGCAATGATGGCCAATGTTTCCAGGGTCGCCCGCGTATAACGAGGCGGCTTTTCGGGATGCAGCCGATCCAAGAATTCACGCATCTCAGGGCGACTTTGAAACCGCCAACCCGAAGCGACGCTGACCAGCTCGACACCCTTGTTGGACCATTCACACTTCAATTCTTCCAAAAGACTCTTCAGCGTATCCGCTCCCAGCGAATCGTTGAAAAGTGACCGCATGTCCCGCACCGGCATGGGTTGCTGTGAGCAAATCAGCGCAGTTTCAAGGACCCGTTTTGCGTCCGCCATATTCATAGTCAGGCTTTATCGGAAATGCTCACCAAACCGTGAGCCATCAACATGATTCCATTCGTACGGCAGCAGATGTGAAGTATTCACCGTGCCTTCACCCGGCAGTGGCCCGGGGAAACTAAGGGTTCACAACCCTGGTGGGCGGATTGTAGCGCAGGCCCCAGGCGTGGAGAAGCGCCTTGAAATCGGCCGGCAACGGCGCATCAAACGCCTTTTGCTCAAGCGTATGCGGGTGCACAAAACTCAAGTGGACTGCATGCAAGGCTTGCCGAGACATGGTGGCATGGATGCCACCGCCATATACCTGATCTGCGACCAGGGGGTGCCCCAGAGATGCCATGTGCACCCGAATTTGGTGGGTGCGGCCTGTGTGCAGAATACATCGCACCAGACATCCGTCAAGACCGTTCTCCAGTAGGACAAAGTCCGTTTTTGCAGTTTTTCCCGGGTGCACGGCCAGGTCGACCACCGCCATACGCAAGCGATTGCGGGGATCCCGGCCAATAGGAGCGTCCACGGTTCGCCTAGCTGCGCCCCGCCACGGGTGGTGAGCACAAGCGAGATATTGGCGGCTCACGTCCCGAGCGGCAATAGCTTTGACCAACGAGTCCATGACGGCGCGGGTTCGCGCCACCACCATGAGTCCACTGGTGTCTTTGTCGAGACGGTGAACGATTCCAGCTCTGGGCACATTGGCCATTGCCGGATCGTAGGCCAACAGGCCGTTGAGCAAAGTACCGCTCCAATTGCCAGGGGCGGGATGCACCACCAGGCCAGCCGGTTTGTTGATGACCAGAATGTGCGCATCTTCGAATACGACGTCCAGTACCATCGACTGCGGCGTGAATGCCTGACTTTGGGGGGTGGGACGTAGCTCGACAACCAAAACGTTACCTGCCTTGACACGGGTCGAGGTCTTTTTAACCATCCGGGCATTGACCGACACCAGGCCTAATTCGATCAACTGCTGCAAATAGCTACGCGAGAATTCCGGCACTTTTTCTGCGAGTGCACGATCCAGTCTTTCCCCGTGCAGTGCCGCTGCAACGGTGACGGTCCGCCATTCAGCTTCAACGCCAATGTCATCCAACTCCTCGGACTCTGTCACCATAGAGGGGCTCGATATAATTCCAGTGCTGTGTATCAAGAAAGTTTCCTAACATGTTTCGTGTCAAATTATCGGTCGTCTGCGTTTCACTGCTAGCGACTGTTGCGCTGTTGATTGGAGGCTGTTCCAGTACGCCAGAGGACAAGACGGCCGGCATGAGTCCTAACAAGCTGTACGCAGAAGCCAAAGACGAAATGAGCTCCGGCCAATGGGAACGGGCCATTCTGATGCTTGAGAAGCTGGAGGCGCGCGCTGCCGGCACTCCGCTTGCGCAACAAGCTCAACTTGACAAAGCCTACGCACAATACAAGTCAGCTGAGCCAGCTCAGGCCTTGGCGACTCTGGAGCGCTTTGTCAAATTGCACCCGGTTAGTCCAGCCCTGGATTACGCAATTTACCTGCGGGGGATTGTCAACTTTAATGACGACTTGGGCTTGTTCGCTCGGTTCACGCGTCAGGATTTGGCCGAGAGGGACCAAAAGGCTTCCAAGGAGTCATTTGAAGCGTTCAAAGAATTGGTGGAGCGCTTCCCAGAGTCCCGATATGCGGCAGACTCGCGGCTTCGCATGAATTACATCGTCAGTTCGTTGGCACAGTACGAAGTTCACGTGGCACGTTATTACTTCAAACGCCGTGCCTATTTGGCAGCGGTTAATCGGGCCCAAGTTGCTATCACCGATTACCGCGAAGTGCCAGCGATTGAGGAAGCACTTTTCATCCTTTACCGCTCCTATGACGCGTTGGGGTTGACCCAACTGCGCGATGACGCCAAGCGGGTGTTCGATAAAAATTATCCCAACTCCGAATTCCTCACGGCTGGTGGTCGAGTGTCGGTTGATCCCTGGTGGAAGGTTTGGTAAGTTCATCTAGTGCCTGGATGAATTGGCCCTCCGTTTTAACGACCCGCATGGCAGGTAGTGCCGCAAGTATTCGACGGCCATAACCCATCTGGGTGAGTCGGATATCACACACCACCAGAATCCCACGATCCGTGATGCGACGGATCAGGCGCCCTGCCCCTTGCTTCAATGCAATGGCGGCTTGCGGCACATGCAGGTGCTGAAACGGATTTTTTCCCTTGGCCTCTAACTGGCGCGACCGGGCTTGCACCAATGGGTCGTCAGGCGGGGAAAAAGGCAACTTGTCAATCACGACCAGTTGAAGCGACTCCCCTGGCACATCGACTCCCTCCCAAAATGATGCCGAAGCGACCAGGATACAGCCGGCGTTACCTCCATGTTGCCCTTGTGTAAATCGGTCGGTGAGTTCGCGCTTTGGCGCTTCGCCTTGAAGTAATACTTCCATACTTCCATCAGCTGAAAAGTGTTGACGCAATGCGCCAGCTATTTCGCGCATGGCCCGCAAGGTTGTTGTCAACACCAGGGTTCGCCCACCTATAGCGCCGGCACCCTGAGCCGCCAGTTGGGCGACTGCAACGGCGTGGCGGGCGTCAGAGGGTTTCGGCAAATGGGTTGGCAAATACAGCACTGCGTTGGAGGCGTAGTCAAACGGACTGTGCACATGCAGCACTTGCGCGCCTTCGAGCCCACAAGAGTCAATAAACTGGGCCAGGGAGGCATCATGCCCCAGGGTTGCCGAGGTAAAAATCCAGGATTTGCGGGCGCCGTTCCCAACATCGCCGCCAATGTGTGCACGCAGGGTCTCGGCAATATCCAACGGTGATTGCACCAATCGGATCCCGCGTCCAGTCTCGGTCCATCGAACCCAACCAGGCTCGGCGGGCGTTGAAAAAACATCCAGCTGTAGCAACAAATGAGAAACTCTGTCGCTCAAACCCTGTAAATCGGGAGAAAGCTCCTCCACACTGCGCAATACCAACTGACATTGTTCCAATGCAGTGTGCAAGTCCGCGATGGCGACCCGCCACTGGTGCTCATCAACGCCAGAAGGTTGGTCTTGCACCCAGGCTTGTTGGATCGCGCTGCCGTCCTGGGAAAACAGGGCCCGGAACCGCGCAACACTGCGGTTGAGCTGGTCTGCGATCATGGACCAATGATCGCTGGCTCGGGCCAGATGGCGTTCCTGCACACCCAGGTCACGGGCGTAGCGTTCCAATTGAGCTGCAGACAACTGGCGGCCCATGAACTGGACGCCTATGTCGTTGAGTTGATGCGCTTCATCAAACACGACACACTGGACCGTCGGCAACAACTCCGCGACACCCGATTCACGAATGCTCAGGTCCGCGAAGAAGAGGTGGTGGTTGATCACCACCACATCCGCAACCATGGCCTCGCGCCGGGCCTGGTTGATGTGGCAACCCGTGAATTGGGGACATGTGGCGCCCAGGCAGTTTTCTCGGGTGGATGTGACCAAGGGAATCACCGGGGATCGTTCATCAAGTTGCGCCATTTCGGCGATGTCACCACTTCGGGTCGTTGATGCCCAGCGTTCAATTTGCGCCAGATCTGCTTGCGCAACCGGGTGCATGGCCCGGAAGTCATGCCGCGCAGTGGACAACCTGTGTGCACACAGGTAACTGCTGCGGCCCTTGAGCATTGCCACACGGGCTGGCAGACCCAAGGCGGCCGTCAATCGCGGAATGTCCCGACTGAACAACTGATCCTGCAAGGTTTTCGTCGCGGTAGAAATGAGGACACGCGCTCCACTGAGCAAAGCCGGAACTAGGTAGGCATACGTCTTGCCAACACCCGTGCCCGCCTCAACGACCAGGACACCGCCATCCTCAAGCGTAGTCGCGACGGCCTGCGCCATCGCCACTTGTCCAGCCCGCGGAGAGTAATCCTGAACGGAACGCGCCAACGCACCATCCAGATCAAACACGCGCCCTACAGCGTCAGCCAATGCCATGGCTCAAGCTGGCTCGTTGGGGTCGATCTCGCGTTCTACCCGGGCAATTTCATCACGCAGGGCCAGGCGCCGCTTCTTCAGGCGGCGCATCATCAGTTCATCAACCGGGGAATTGCACGCTGCACGGTCGATCAGCGCATTCAGATCGGCGTGCTCCATACGCAATTCGATCAGATGCCGCTCAGGGGAATGGAGATTTGTTACCAAAGGAAAAGCGTGAAAGTACGGGTTTAAACTACGGCTGAGCAGGTCACACCAGCTTGATAATACGACCTTACTGTCTTTTTGCTGAAAGTATTGCTGCATAAGCAACCCAACATGGCCACTGGTTATCGATTGACTGCCTCCACCGGGATACACAAGGGCGACCGCGAGTATCAGCAGGACCAGATTGCGCTTCTGAAACACGCCAGAGTCAACGGCTGTATTTTGGCCATCGTCGCGGATGGCATGGGGGGTCGTAGTGGCGGGCGCAAAGCATCGGACCAGGTCATGATGACGGCCAAGCAACTGTTTGAACGTTATGACCCGGAGACCGACGACGCTTCGGCAACACTGTCACAAATTGTTCAAGAGGCGCACATCGTCATCAAACTGACGGCCATTTCGTCAGAAGAAGAACCGCACAGTACGCTGGCCGCTTTCCTGATCAACGCCAAAGGCGACTGCCATTGGGCCCACACCGGGGATTCGCGCATTTACCACTACCACGGTAACCGTTTTGTCAAACGAACCATGGACCACTCCTACGTACAGGCTCTGGTCAATCGCGGCGAGATTACGGAGGAGCAGGCGTCCGTTCACCCTCAGTCCAATATTTTGATGGGATGCCTGGGGACTGAGAACGATCCACCGGTGGATTTTCATTTCATTCCCCAGTTGCGCGCGGGTGATGTGCTCATGGCCTGCAGCGATGGTGTCTGGCACTATTTCAATACGGGGGAGTTGGGCTCGGTCCTGTCGACCTTGTCCGCCCGTGAAGCAACCGAGTTCTTGATTGAAAAAGCCCGTTCCCGTGGACGGGGGGGCGGTGACAATTTGTCGATTGTGGTGGTCAAACTCGAACCACTTGGTTGATCTCGCGTCCGTCACAACGCTGGCCGTGGTATGCGTTTATGGCGGCGTTGCTGGTAGCGGCACGCTACTGTTTGCCTTTTCAAGAAGCCGTCTCTCACGTTCCTGACGGCGCTGCTCGGCGGCTCGCAACTTTTCGGCGTAGGCATCGCGGTTGCGAACCACAGCCTGGGCGTCCGGCCCGGAGGGGGCTTTGCTGACGGGCACAACAGGCGCAACCGCTTTCGCCCGTTGCTGGTGGTTCATCGCTTTTTCGTTCAATCGCTCTTGGCGTTGATCTGGTGAGTCGGCATTTGCTTCCGTAAGAGATCGGTTGCCAGTCTGACGCTCAGCCCATTCAGCCGCCCTTTCCCGGTTGCGTTGCACTTGTTGTGCGGCCCTTTGTTGGCGCTCCTGATCGTTAAGGCGGATCTCCTGGCGCCTGAAGTCCGCCAACATGGCACGACGTTGTGTTTTCACCTGGTTCTGGCAGTCCGTGACGGCGAACTTGGACCAACACGCAGCCGCCTTTGCATCCAATTCCATGGTTTTTTGCTGACGTGCTGCCTCAATGCGCTCACGTTGCTCGGCCACATCGTCGGTCTGCTGCGCGCTGCTGAACTGGCCCCACGCTGTCGACGCCAGCATCAGACACGCCACGACGAAGGCGTAGACCTTGCTCATGTCAGCCCGGTATCGACTAAGCGCCGCTCCGATGACAAGTACTCCTGCGACTGCATTTCGCTCAGACGTGACACGGTGCGCGGAAACTCATGCGCCATCGGACCTTCGGTGTACAACTCGACGGGTGGTACAGCCGCTGACATCACAAGTTTGACCCGCCGGTCGTACAACACGTCGATCAGCCAGGTAAAACGTCGCGCCTCGGAGGCCATCCGCACTGACATCTGCGGCACATCACTGAGGAATACGGTGTGAAAAAGGGTCGCAATCTCCAGGTAATCGTTTTGCGATCGAGGGCCTCCACACAACGTCTTGAAGTCAAACCAGACCATGCCGCCCGCTTTGCGCCTGGCGCGAATCTGTCGCGATTCAATGTGCAAAACCGGGTCTTCGTCGTGAGACTCTACTAGCGCGTTGAAGCCGTGCTCCATGGCGGCGTCTGCCACCGGGCCATTGGGCGCGTGGTAAAGCGTCATCGTCTCCATGGTGCGCTTGCGGTAATCCGTGCCGTTGTCGACATTGAGCACTTCCAGATTGGCGTTCAGCAGCGCAATGGCCGGCAGGATACGGTCGCGATGCAAGCCGCCGGGATACAGACCATCGGGATGGAAATTCGATGTAGTGACAAAGCCTACCCCGTTCTCGAAAAGCGCTGCGAGCAGCCGGTGCAGAATCATCGCATCGGTGATGTCGGCCACATGGAATTCATCAAAGCAGATCAGTCGAAAACGCTTGGCCATCCGCTTTGCCAGTTCGTCCAGCGGATTGACGGTGCCCTGCAGGTCGGCCAGTTCACGGTGCACCTCGCGCATGAACTCGTGAAAGTGCAGGCGCGTCTTGCGCTTGAGCGGCACGGCGTTGAAAAAGCAATCCATCAAAAAGCTTTTGCCCCGCCCGACCCCGCCAAACATATAGACGCCGCGCGGAATGTCCGGGCGGTTGATCAGCTTCTTGAAGACGTTGGATCTCTTTTCCTTGAAAACGGCCCACTCGCCCGCGCAGCGCTCCAGTGCGTCGATGGCGCGCAACTGCGCCGGATCGGCCGTGTAGCCGCGTGCGGCCAGTTCAGCCTCGTAGGTTTGCTTGACGTTCACCAACGTTTCATTCTCTGATTGCTATGCATTTAATAGCTGCTTACGCATATTTCACGAGGGCTAGAAGTCATTTTTACTCTGCAATCATCAGAAGTTCAGGGTCCGCTTATCCACCGCCAAAGCCGCTTCCTTGGTGGCTTCGCTCAAGCTTGGATGGGCATGGCAGATGCGCGCAATGTCTTCAGCACTGGCCTTGAATTCCATCGCCACCACGGCCTCGGAAATCAACTCGCTGGCCTGTGGACCCACAATATGTACACCTAGAATTTCGTCGGTCGTGGCGTCGGCCAAAAACTTGACGAATCCGGTGGTGTCGCCCAGCGCCCGGGCCCGGCCATTGGCCAGGAACGGGAATGAACCCGCCTTGTAGGCTACTCCGTCAGCCTTGAGCTGCTGCTCGGTGCGCCCGACCCACGCAATTTCGGGGCTGGTGTAAATCACCCAAGGAATGGTGTTGAAGTTGACATGACCATGCTGGCCGGCCATGCGTTCGGCCACGGCAACACCCTCTTCTTCCGCTTTGTGGGCCAGCATAGGGCCGCGCACCACATCACCCACGGCCCACACGCCCGGCAAGTTGGTCTTGCAATCACCGTCCACCACAATCGCGCCGCGCTCATCCAGCGCCAGACCCACGGCCTCGGCATTCAGACCGATCGTATTGGGCACGCGGCCGATCGAGATAATGAGTTTGTCGACTTCGAGCGCCTGTGCCTCTCCCTTGGCGCTGGTATAGGCAATGGATACGCCCTTCTTGGTGGATTTAACTTCACCCACCGTCACGCCCAACTCTATCTTCAGACCTTGCTTGGTGAAGGCCTTGAGCGCTTCTTTGGCAACCTGCTCGTCCACCGCGCCCAGGAAGGTCGGCAGGCCCTCCAGAATCGTGACTTCGGCACCCAGGCGACGCCAGACCGAGCCCATTTCCAGTCCGATGACGCCAGAGCCAATCAGGCCCAACCTCTTGGGCACTGCGCCGATGCGCAAGGCGCCGTCATTGGACAGAATGCGCTCTTCGTCAAACGGGGTGCCCGGCAAGGCTCGGGCGTTGGAGCCGGTGGCGATGATGACCTGCTTACCCAAAAGGGATTCCTCGGTTGCCCCAGCCACGTTGATGACGTAAGCGCCATCCGCGGCCTTAACGAAGGAGCCACGACCGTGGAAGAAGACAATCTTGTTCTTCTTCAGCAGGTACTGGATACCGTCGTTGTTCTGCTTGACCACCATGTCCTTGCGGGCAACCATCTTGGCCACATCCATGCTCACGCCTTTGACCGCAATACCGTGATCGGCAAAGTGGTGGTTGGCGTGGTCAAAGTGCTCGCTTGATTGCAGCAGCGCCTTGGATGGGATGCAGCCCACATTGGTACAGGTGCCGCCCAGGGCGGGGCCGCCCTTGTCGTTTTTCCACTCGTCGATACAGGCCACGGTGAAGCCCAGTTGGGCGGCGCGGATGGCGGCGATATAGCCACCGGGACCACCGCCAATGACGATCACATCGAATTGTTTACTCATATTCTTAAACTCAAAATAAAAAATATTTCATAGACCAAGCTCACCAGGATAAGGGTCGAATGGTTTCATTATTCGGCAAAAGGCATTGCCAACTACTGCTACCGACCCTTCAGTTAACTCAATGGGCCAATTGGGATGCAGCAACAAGCTACCCAGCTGTTCTTGGGTGGACATACGAGCTAAGTTATGCACAATGTCATTGCGCACACGATTGGCTGCCACTGCAATCTCCCAAAACTCATCCACACTGTGATTCAACAAGCTTTGATAGACGTTTGGTGGTCGGACCCCAAAAATGAATTCATCAAAAAAAGCTTTGGATTTCTTAATTCCTAGTCTGCGTGAATTCCAATCAGTGGTGATGCGTTCAATGGCATTTCGCAATTCACCACTTGGAACGTAGACTTCAACCATCAAATCGCTGCTGTTCGATGTGTTAGCCAGATGGAAAGCGACCGCAATGGACTTAAGGCAATTTTCAAACGCCGTGCAGTACGAAACTACGGCTTCTTTCCAAATAGGATTCCCGCCTTCAGCGCGAACCCAATCAATATAGATCTTTGCTGAAGCTGCGTAACGCTCAACGCGACTGACATAGTCTTCATCTTCGACTGAAAGCTTCCTTCTAAGATCAATGTCGGGCCGACGTCGCTTCAAGTAACTCTTAACAGCGGTTGCTTCATCCGTAAAAGCTCCAACCAGCAACACTTTTGTTTCAGTAGACAAAACGCTCGACTCGAATGTTCGATACGCGTTGTCCACCATGAACTGCAACGAGACTTGCTCGCGCTGACCAGTTGCCAAAGGCAATGTCATAGCTAAATATCAAACAGCAGGCGGGCGGGATCTTCCAATGCTTCCTTCATGGCGACGAGGCCCAGCACGGCTTCGCGGCCATCGATGATGCGGTGGTCATAGGACATGGCGAAGTAGTTCATGGGGCGCACCACCACCTGGCCGTTTTCCACCATGGCGCGGTCCTTGGTCGCGTGCACGCCCAGGATGGCCGACTGGGGCGGGTTGATGATGGGGGTGGACATCATGGAGCCGAAGGTGCCGCCGTTGGAGATGGAGAAGGTACCGCCGGTCATGTCTTCAATGCCCAGCTTGCCGTCCTTGGCCTTCTGGCCAAATTCAGCAATTTTCTTCTCGATCTCGGCAAAGCTCATCTGGTCTGCGTTGCGCAGAATCGGCACCACCAGGCCACGGGGCGAGCCGACGGCAATACCGATGTCAAAGTAACCGTGGTAGACGATGTCCGTGCCGTCCACCGAGGCGTTCAGCACCGGGAACTTCTTCAGGGCATGCACAGCGGCCTTGACGAAGAAACTCATGAAACCCAGCTTGACGCCATGTTCCTTCTCGAAACGCTCCTGCATGCGCTTGCGCATGTCCATGACCGGGGCCATGTTGATTTCGTTGAACGTGGTCAGGATGGCGTTGGTGCTTTGCGACTGCAGCAGACGCTCGGCGACGCGTGCGCGCAGACGGCTCATGGGCACGCGCTCTTCGGGGCGGTCGCCCAGATGCTGTGCGGCCGGCGCCGCAACCTGTGGCAATACTTTGGTCGGAGCCCCCGTGGGGATTGAAACTGTCGCTACGGATTTCGTAGCAGCGCCGGCGGCGATGGCACCCAGTACATCGCCCTTGGTGACGCGGCCGTCCTTGCCGGTACCGGCCACAGCATTGACCGACAGGTTGTTGTCGGCCAGCAGTTTGGCAGCAGCGGGCATGGCAACACCGGCCTTGGAGGTGCCTGCAGGTGCTGCTGCGGTAGCGGCGGGCGCCGCCACAGCGGCAGCCGGTGCAGCGGCGGGTGCCGCAACAGCACCAGCAGCGCCTTCGGTGTCGATGCGGGCGATCAGCTGCTCGGCGGCCACGGTCGCGCCGTCCGCTGCCACAATCTCTACCAGCACGCCAGCGCTGGGCGCTGGCACTTCCAGCACCACTTTGTCGGTTTCCACGTCGATCAGAATCTCGTCCACCAGGACCAGATCACCGACCTTCTTCTTCCATTGCAGCAGTGTGGCTTCGGCCACGGACTCAGAGAGCTGAGGTACTTTTACTTCTACGATTGCCATTTTGTTCTTTCCGAATTGTGTGTATTGAGGGCTTAGGGCATTACTTGCTCAGGACAAAGCCCTTGAGCTTGCCGAACGCGCCTTCAACCAATGATTTCTGCTGCTCCAGATGCAGGTGCGAGTAACCCACCGCAGGAGACGCCGAAGCAGCACGACCGGAGTAGCCCAGGCGCTGACCGTCCACCATGTTTTCGTGAATGTAGTGCTGCACAAAGAACCAGGCGCCCTGGTTTTGCGGTTCGTCCTGGCACCACACGATGTCGGTGGCGTTGGGGTACTTCTTCATCTCGGTAGCAAAGGCCTTGTGCGGAAAGGGGTACAACTGCTCGACCCGCAGAATGGCGACATCGTCATGGCCCTTCTCTTCGCGGTGCTTGACCAGGTCGTAATACACCTTGCCGGAGCACACCACCACGCGCTTGACCTTGTCGGCCTTGAGCGCCTTGCTTTCAGCAATCACCGTTTGGAAGCCACCCTTGGTGAATTCGGTCAGGGGCGAGGTCGCATCCTTGTTGCGCAGTAGTGACTTTGGCGTAAAGATAATCAGCGGCTTGCGCAGAGTGCGGACCATCTGACGGCGCAGCACATGGAAGATCTGACTGGCGGTGGTGGGCTGCACGATCTGCATATTGGCATCGGCCGCCAACTGCATAAAGCGCTCCAGACGCGCTGAGCTGTGCTCGGGCCCCTGACCTTCGTAGCCGTGCGGCAGCATTAAAGTGATGCCGTTTACTCGGCCCCACTTCACCTCACCGGAGGCGATGAACTGGTCAATCACCACCTGCGCACCGTTGGCAAAATCGCCGAACTGTGCTTCCCAAATCACCAGGGTGTTCGGATCGTTCGAAGCGTATCCGTATTCGAAGGCCAGAACAGCCTCTTCGGACAGGATGGAATCGATGACAACAAAGGGGGCCTGGTTTTCGGCCACATTCGCCAATGGAACGTAAATGCCGGCATCCCACTTCTCTCGGGCCTGGTCATGAATCACAGCGTGTCGGTGGGTGAAGGTGCCACGACCGCTGTCCTCACCGGAAAGCCGCACCGGGTAGCCGCTGGCCACCAGGGAGGCAAAGGCCATGCTCTCGCCCATGCCCCAGTCGACATTCACCTCACCACGCCCCATGGCAGCGCGGTCGTCGTAAACCTTCTTCACCAGGGAGTGGGGCGTGATGCTGGCCGGCAGCGTTGTCAGTTTTTCGACCAGGCGCTTCCACTCGCTCAGCGGAATGGCCGTGTCGCCCGCATCGGTCCACTTCTTGCCCAGAAAGGGTGACCAGTCCACAGCGTACTTGCTCTTGAAATTAGTCAACACCGGGTCCACGGTGTGAATACCGGCATCCATGGCGGCGCGATAAGCTTTGGCCATGTCCTCACCCAGCGTCTCACCCAGTCCCTGGGCAGCCAGTTTGTCAGCGTACAGCTTGCGGGTACCGGGGTGCGCTGCAATTTTCTTGTACATCAGCGGCTGCGTCAGCATCGGTGTGTCTTGTTCGTTGTGACCGAGCTTGCGGAAGCAGGTAATGTCTACCACCACGTCCTGGCGGAATTCCAGGCGGAACTCCAGCGCCAGTTGCGTGGCCAGCACCACGGCTTCAGGATCGTCACCGTTGACGTGCAGCACCGGCGACTCGACCATCTTCACGATGTCGGTGCAGAAGGCGCTGGAGCGCATGTCGCGCGGGTCGGACGTGGTGAAACCGATCTGGTTGTTGATGATGATGTGGACCGTACCGCCCGTGGTGTAGCCTCGGGTTTGTGCCAAACACAGGGTTTCCTGGTTGACGCCCTGGCCACCAAAGGCCGCGTCGCCATGCACCAGCACCGGCAGCACCTGGTCGCCCAAGGCATCCCCACGGCGGTCCATGCGGGCGCGCACCGAACCTTCCACTACGGGGTTCACGATTTCCAGGTGCGAGGGGTTGAACGCCAGCGACAAGTGAACCGGGCCACCGGGGGTCGCCACATCGGAGCTAAAACCCTGGTGGTATTTCACGTCACCGGCGGGAAGATCTTCAGGTGCTGTGTGGTCAAACTCGGCGAACAGGTCGCCTGGCATCTTGCCCAGGGTGTTGACCAGCACGTTCAAACGGCCGCGGTGGGCCATGCCAATCACAATTTCCTGCACGCCCTTGGCGCCCGCCTGCTGGATCAGTTCGTCCATGGAGGCAATAAAACTCTCGCCGCCTTCGAGTGAGAAACGCTTCTGGCCTACGTACTTGGTGTGCAGGAAGCGCTCCAGGCCTTCGGCTGCCGTCAAACGGTCCAGAATATGTTTCTTTTTTTCCGCAGAGAAATGCGGCTTGCTGCGAATGGACTCCAGTTTTTGCTGCCACCAGCGCTTCTGGTTCTGGTCCGTGGTGTACATGAACTCCGCTCCCAGGGTACCGCAGTAGGTCTCGCGCAGCGCATTCATCAGGTCGCGCAGACTCATGGTGTCGCGGCCGAAGAAGGTGTTACTGGTGTTGAAAACCGTTTCCTGGTCTGCATCGCTGAAACCGTAGAACGACAGTTCCAGTTCAGGGATGTTGTCACGTCCGTGGCGCTTGAGCGGGTCCAGATCAGCCCAGCGGGCGCCGACGTTGCGATAGGCGGCAATCAGCTGCTGCACGGCGGTACGCTTGCGACCCATTTCCGAGTCAGCACCGGTCGCCAAGACCACCCTGGTGCCGCCCTGTTTGGCGCGTTCGGCAAATGCATTGATCACGGGCATGTGCGGCACGTCGCGCGCATCACTGCCATCGCCGGCGGGGACATTTTGTAGCGCGTCGAAATACTCGCGCCACGTGTCGGTCACGCTTGTAGGGTTGGCTAGATAGTTTTCGTACATCTCTTCGACGTAGGGCGCATTGCCACCGAAAAGGTACGTATTGCTGGCGTAGGCCTGGTAGACCGACGCGGGGCTCGTCTTCTGCGACGTAGATTCACTCATATTCCGCTGACCTCCGTTTCCCTTAGGGAAACATTAGCTGGTTAAAGCTGATTGTGATTAACCTTCCGCGGCACGGCTGAACCGTTTGGCGGATGCGACTGTGGCGGGGGAAGGGCCTAGTTACGGGCCTGATTGTGCCATCGTTTTGCTATCGGGGAGCTTACAAGCCTTCGGCCTGTGCATCCACCACCGCGAACTGCGTGGGTGTGCGACTGCATTTCGACGGCTTGGCCTTCTTGTTCAACCGGTGCTGTGAAGCACGGGCGAGTGCGGGTTGGTTGACGCAATCAGCGAGGCCAGAACACCAGCCTCAAAATGTTGAGAAATATAGTCAGCCAAGCCGTCAAACACCGAGTCCAGCGTCGGCGCGCTGGCACCAAACAGGGCTTGCAAAACCGCAGGGTCTTCAAACAGGCCATGCAGATACAGGCCCATTACATTGCCGGCGCCATTGCTCCAGCCCAGGCCATCGGGCAGCACCGCGAACGCCACGTCGCCCTTGGCCGCCATCGCCGGATGCTGTGCCGTTTGGCCATGGTGGATTTCGTAGCCCGACACAGCGACGCCTGCAAGTGCAGTCCAGGGCGATGGCGCGCCAAGTCCCGAGCCAACGAGGCTCAGGTCGGGGGCCGATTTCTGCGCGTTTGGCAGTATGAGGCCCCCGGCCTGAGCCCCGTTGGCTTGCGCGTGCCAGCCCCCTACAAAGCGCGTCTGCGTGTGCCTGACAGTCTTGTCCTGCGCAAACACCGTGACCAGCGGCAACAACCCCAGCCCCGGCGCATTGCCATCAATGCCATGCGTGTCGATCAGCGCCTCGCCCAGCATCTGCAAGCCACCACACACACCCAGCACCGCCCCACCCGCTTGCGCATGCGCGGCCACCGCGGCATCCAGACCCTGGGCGCGCAACCAGTCCAGATCGGCACTGGTCGCCTTGGAACCCGGCAGGATGATCCAGTCGCTTGGCTCCAGACCCGCCAATTCCTTTGGGCTGCGCACCCACTGCAGGCGCACACCGGGTATGTTCTTCAGCGGCTGGAATTCGTCCAGGTTGCTGATGCGCGGATAGGCAATCACCGCCACCGTACGCCAGGCACCGAGCGGCACTGGGCCGCCCCGAGCCGCGAGTGCCCCCCCGGGGGGAAGCGAGGACACGCCAGTGCCGAGCGTGGGGGCAACATTCACCACGCTGCGGTCGTCAAAGACTCCGTCCTCCTCGGGCAGACCATGCTGCCACCACATCGGCAAGGTTGCCACCGTGGGAATGCCGGTCAGGTCCTGCAGCATCTGTGGCGCCGGTGCCAGCAGGCTGGCATCACCGCGAAACTTGTTCAGCACAAAGCCTTTGATCAGCGCCCGCTCGTTTTCTGGCAACAAGGCCCAGGTGCCGTAAAGATGGGCAAAGGCACCACCACGGTCAATGTCGGTCACCAGCAGGCAGGCCGCGTTGCAATGCAGGGCCACACGCATGTTGACGATGTCACTGTCATGCAGGTTGATCTCGGCGGGCGAGCCCGCGCCCTCGATCACCACCACGTCGTACTCAGACCGCAGTTCGTCCAGCGCCGCCGATATTTGCGGCCAGACGCTGGCGCTGCGCCCGCGCCAGGCCATGCGCGACAGTTCCTCGCTTACCTGCCCCATCAGCACCACCTGGCTGTGGGTGTCGGCCTCGGGCTTGAGCAGCAAGGGGTTCATACGCACGTCGGGAATGGCTTTGGCTGCCAGCGACTGGAAATATTGCGCACTGCCGATTTCACCTTGACCGTTTTCAGAGGCCACCACTCTTGCGTTATTGCTCATGTTCTGCGCCTTGAACGGCGCCACCGTCAGCCCCTGGCGCGCGTAGTAGCGGCACAAGGCCGTGGTCAGCCAGCTTTTGCCAGCGCCACTGGTGGTGCCCAGCACCATCACGCAACGGGCGGTCATCAACCGTCAATCTCCGCCCAACAATTGGGCGTTTCATACAGTGTGACCTTGGTCAGCGACAGATGCCGACCAAAGCGGTCGTGGTAGACGTCCTTCAGGATGTCAAACGCAGTCTTGGCCAGGTTTTCCACGGTGGGTACGCGGTCGATGACGACGGTCTTGTGGTTGGGCATGCTGTCCAGGAAGGCGCGCACGGCGGTGTCTTTTTCATAGACGATGAAGGCGTGGTCCCACAGGTTGACCAGATGTTCATTGGCCAGGGCCTTGATGTCGCCGAAGTCCATGATCATGCCGTTGTCGGACTCGCCGTCCTTCTGAACCACATCGCCGGTCAGCGTGATGAGCAGGGTGTAGCGGTGGCCGTGCAGGTTGCGGCACTGACTGTTGTGGTCGGGAATGCGGTGACCGGCATCGAATTCGAGTTTGCGGGTGATGGTGAGCATAGGGTGTCCAGCGTGCTGCTTAGGGGATTTGAAGAAGTTTGTGGGTCTGCAGGCTCAGCTTCCACTGCGGATGCGCCTTGCAGTAGTCAATCGCCAAGCGTTGGTTGGTGGCCTGCAGCGGGCCATCCATGGCCTGCACGAAGTGGTGCTCAAACGGCAGCGCGGCGTATTCCTCCAGCGGCTGGCCGGCCTGGGGAATGACGACCTTGATCTCGTTGCCGGCGCGCGCCACCAGCGTGGAGCCCATCTTGGGGCTGACGCAGACCCAGTCCACGCCGTCGGGCACGGGCAGCGTGCCATTGGTTTCGATGGCGATCTCGAAACCCGCATCGTGCAGTGCCGCAATCAGCGGCGCGTCCAGTTGCAGCAGCGGTTCACCACCGGTAAACACCACGTATTTGTGGTCGGGATAGGCGACCGGCCACAAGGCGCTGATGCGCGCGGCCAGGCTGGGCGCCTCGGTGAACTTGCCACCGGCCTCGCCATCGGTGCCGACGAAATCGGTGTCGCAGAACTGGCAGACCGCGCTGGTGCGACCCTCCTCCAGGCCGCTCCACAGGTTGCAGCCGGCAAAGCGGCAGAACACGGCCGGGCGACCGGCGTGGTGGCCTTCGCCTTGCAGGGTGTAGAAAATTTCCTTGACGCTATAGGTCATGCGGTGATTCGCTTGGAGGGTTGGATGGATGACGGGATCAAGGGACTATTTTCACCGACGGCAGTCGGCAGCGTCCTCTCGATTCCGAAGTAATATCAAAAGAAGAGCATCTAACGCAGGAAATACGGGGGCTAGCACTACTTTAAGGTGCTGTCTGCCCCGATCGCTGGACGCGGCAACACCACCCATTGACCGGCTACGGAGTGAATCGCCAGCCGTCCGCCAAACACGGCTTCAACATTGGCATGGGTGTCCGGGTGGTGCGCGGCGCCGTGGTGCAGCACGCGCCCGTCAGTCATGATGACCACGGCGTCCGCATGCAGGGCCATGGACACCTCATGCAGCACGCTGACCACGGTCACGCCCTGCTCTACCAGCGCGCGCACGATGCCCAGCCAGTCGGCCTGGTGCGGTGGGTCCAGATTGGCCAGCGGCTCGTCCATCAGCAGCACCTGTGCCTGCACGGCCAGCGCGCGGGCCAGCAGCACACGCTGGCGCTCACCGCCGGAGAGCTGCCCCAGGGCGCGGGCACGCCAGTCCCAGGCCTGGGTGGCGCGCAGCGCCAGTTCCACCGCAGCATGGTCGGCCGCACTGGGCGACGACAGCCAGGGCTGGTGCGGCAGGCGCCCCAGCATGGCCACGTCGAACACGGTCAGGTCATCGGCACTGGATTCGTTCTGGCCCAGCCAGGCCAGTTGCTGCGCGCGTTGGCGCCCGTGCAAGGCCGCCAGCGGCTGGCCCAGCAGCGTGACCGTGCCACTGTGGGGAATGAGTCCGGCCAGGACTTTCAGCAGCGTGGATTTGCCGGCACCATTGGGGCCGACGATGCTGGTCCAGCGGCCCTGAGCCAGGGCCAGGTCCACGCCATGCAATACCTCGGCATTTCCAAGGCTGGCCCTCACGGAATGGGCTTGAAGCGCTACCGAATTCATAGCACTCCCTTCGCCATGACGCGCCGGTGCATCAGCCACAGCAGGTAGCCGCCGCCGAGCACGGCGGTCAGTACCCCCACAGGCAGCTCCTGCGGCGCAATCACCCAGCGCGCCAGGATGTCGGCGGCCATCAGCAGCGCGCCGCCCATCAGGCTGCTCATCAGAATCAGGCGGCCGTGGCTGGTCTTGACCACGGATCGCACCAGGTGCGGCGCGGCCAGGCCGA
>ERZ724520.133-NODE-133-length-38799-cov-5.847202_pt1 | contig 38799 bp, 28 predicted proteins | sample MGYA00376053_ERZ724520 | MGnify/ENA primary metagenome ERZ724520 (study PRJEB28724, sample SAMN07190886) | activated sludge metagenome | isolation source: activated sludge of sewage treatment plant in Hong Hong | place: USA: Christiansburg, Virginia | collected...
GGACAAAAGCTGAAAAACTAAACACTGTAGAGTAATGAAACTCTCTAAAAAATAAGTAATGGTCCTGTGGCCGAGTGGTTAGGCTTCCCGAGCTTCGGGACAAAAGCTGAAAAACTAAACACAGTAGAGTAATGAAACTCTCTAAAAAATAAACTTTGGTCCTGTGGCCGAGTGGTTAGGCTCAGCTCTGCAAAAGCTGCTACTCCAGTTCGAACCTGGACGGGACCTCTAAAAAACCCTTAATAGTTAATTCTATTGAGGGTTTTTTGTTTATAGATCGTTTTTTATTGAATTAAATAGGGTTTTCAAATTTTACACAGCCTCCTTTTCCAAATAAACGTGTGGCTAATTCTTTTCCAACACCATTAGATTGGGTAAATAAAAACTCACCATTGCTTACAATAGGATTTCCTTCAGCATCAAATACATTAATAATAACCTGATACGTTTTTCCTTTTTTATAAAATTGGATTTCAGCTTGTGGTACATCTCTACGTTTGACTATTTCAATATCACAATCTTTTATATCCTCAACTACCGTTTTAACAACATCATCATCTTGTAAGCCCACAAAATTTAAATTTATTTTAGTTGTCATACCAGAAAACAACATAAGTTGAGGAAACGACTCAAAACATTTGTTTTCGTAATTACTAATTCTTAAATCATCATTACTAGATTGCGCTAATATTTCATATAAGCGATACTGAAATAGTTTTTCATAATTAGGATCGATTTTACCTTCATTATTACTATCATTATTAGGGTCAGTTTCTTTTAAAATTTTCTCCGCTCTAAGCAAAGCGGCATCTTCATCACCATCTTCTAAAACAAATTTTGCAGCAAATAATTGGTAGTATTTAATTAAGTTTTTACGTGTATCGTACTTTGCATAATCATCGTATTTCTTAATAAAAAAAGATAAGCAAAAATCTTTTAGCAAATACATTGACTCATCATAACTTACTGTAGCTTCAGAACAAAATAAAACATATACTAATTTATCTCTTTCAGGATTATTAACCATTGCATTGGCAATAGCATATTCTAAAGTTAATTTTTCAATTTTTAAACCTATAATATCAAATAATGAAGATGGACTATACCACCATCCTGTATTATAAAATTTAATTAGCGTTTGTTTTTTATCAATAAGTTGTAATTGCAATATATTAATTGTAAAGTCGTATTGAGATTGTGTAAGCGTTGTTCCTATATGTAATTCCTTAAAGTTTGAAGCTTTATTTAAAAACAATTCGCAACTGTCTAATTGTCCATCATATAAATAACTTCTTGCTAATGATATATTATACCAGCCAAAACCGGGAGTTGATCCACTTTCATTAATCTTTGTTTGAGCCAAATTAATTGCTTCCTTAGTGTGAGCACCATACACAAAAATGATTGGCAAAAAATAATCGGGCTCACTTAATGCAAATTTCCTAACCTCTTGTCGCTTTGCATAATTTTCTACAGCACCTGCAAAATCACCAGTTTCATGCAACATGTTTGCATAATTACTCCATAAAACTCTTCCGCCATCTATTAACAGTTGATAGTAATATTTTGAACTATCATAGTTTTGATTGTAATCATGTAAAATTGCTAAATAGTGGTATGTAGTAAGTAAGTCATCATCGCTTTGATTAGCGCCATACCAATAATCATTAATTGATTTGTTTTTTTTGATGTAAGCTATTTGCTTATAGCATTCTTTAAATGCCATATCTTCGTTTTCTTTTATTGAGTTTTTTAAAAATGCGTATTTAGTAGAAGTGAAAAAACGGTTACGATGATATTGCCAGGCCTTTATACTACCAATGTTAAAAAAATCTCTTTGTAACTCATACGATTCAACTCTACTATACATTGCCATTGTAGAGTCTGGCATTTCAATATTGTTATAACATTGCTCAAGCGTATTTATGAGTGCGTAAAAATCTTCATATCGTTTAGCGTTTTGAGTGAAAGCATTAATAGAAGAAAATATGTTTTTTATTTTTGGTTCATAGTCTTTTTGAAGCAAACGCAATGCTTTTTGCAAAGGAACTAATGCTTGTTTGTATCCAATATAATCGCTAGACCTATCAAACTTATATAAACCTTCATACATCCAACCAACGTAGTAAGTACTATCTAATCTTATAAATTCTCTGCTGCGAGGTAAAGCATCTTTATCTTCAGGATTAACTCCAATACGCTTTGCATCAATTTCATACCTAGCTTGCTCATTTATTTGGGCAATAGTTTTTTGTGGTACTAGAAACAAGCACCAAATAAGAAGCAAACAAACCACACTACCTTGCAATTTGTTCAAACAATAAATAGTACATTTATTACTTTGCCTCATCTAATTTTAGTTTTCTTAATCTATCTAATTCCTTAGCAACTATTCCATTTAAAGCGTTTTGTTTAGCGTCTTTGTTTCTATAAATTAAACGGTGATCTAATACAGCGCGGGAAATTTGTTTTAAATCATCTTCTGTAACAAAAGTTCTTCCGTTTACTAATGCAAAAGCCTTTAAACATTTTAAAAATGTTATTCCGCTTCTGGTAGATGCTCCTAAACTAATTTCAGAATGATTACGAGTATCACTTACTATATTTCTAACAGCAGTTATAATTTCATCATGTATAAACACTTTTTCTGTTTCTTTTTGCAAGAACAAAATTTCGCTCATACTTAAAACTTGTTTCACATTGTTTAAACTACTTTGTATTCCTAAGTAATCTCTGTATATTTCCAACTCTGTTGCTTCATCTACATAGCCAAAATAAATTTTAATATAAAAACGATCGAGTTGAGCATTTGGTAATGGATAAGTACCTTCTGTTTCAATAGGGTTTTGTGTGGCAATAGTAAAAAATAATTTTTCTAATGGATAGGTTGTTTCGCCAATAGTGATTTGGTTTTCGGCCATACACTCTAATAAAGCAGATTGAACTTTAGGAGAGGCTCTGTTAATTTCATCTGCCAATAATAAATTACAAAACAAAGGTCCTTTTTTAAACACAAAATCTTTTTTTACATCATCAAAAATATGAGAACCAATTAAATCCATTGGTAATAAATCAGGTGTAAACTGTATACGTTTAAAAGCCACACCATGTGCATCATTACTACTCGAAATACTTTGAGCAAGCGTTTTAGCCAAAACAGTTTTTCCAGTTCCAGGATTGTCTTCCATTAAAATATGGCCTTTTGCAAGCAAAGCAGTAAGCACAAATTGTATTTGCGAACGTTTGCCTTTAATAACCGTTTCAATATTATCAACTAATTTTTGAATGTTTGTAAGCGCTTGTTCTATTTGAATAGTATCTTCCATATTAATTAATTTTAGGTTTTGAGAAATAATTTAAAGTATTATATAAATTAAAAAAATGTTTCATTCGTTTTGAAAAAGAAATTTGTGATTTTACTTTCTTAATAAAAGAATCATAAAAACTTTGTATATCGTCAGCTTCGGTAGAAGACAAAGGCGCTTTACTGTATTTAATTTTTTGATACATAGTATTAAATGTTACCAATGAAGTATTAAACTGTTTATCAATAAACTCAGCATATTCTTTTGATCCCATTTGTTGATAAGAATAACCCATTTGATTAAGGTAATATAACATTGCTCTATAAGAATGATACGCTTTTATTTTTGTAATTGGCCGTTGCTTTTTTGCTTTAGCATTTAACCATAACCAAATTAACCAAGGGCTAAAAACTAACAGTAATAAACCTAAACACACAGCTATTAAAATCCCATATAATACATTTAGCCAATTGATGGGTTCATCTTCTTTTTGTTTTTCATCTTTTGCCAATTTATTTTTATCCTCTTTGGTAATAATTTTTACTTCATCAATTGGAATTGGGATAGGTAATTTTTTAATTACTGATTGTAATGAATCATGAGGTTTTGCAAAAATAGTTTTTAAAACCTCGGCATGAGAAATAGCTGTAACGTGGGTGCCTTTAACTAATAATTTTAATTTAACCTCTCCCGTATCACTTGTAATTCTAGCTAATGAAACATCATTTAAAGTTATTGTTTTTGATAATGATACAAACTCACTATCGTGATACAGGATTTTTCTAGTACTTATAGTTACTAATTTTTTAATGGTGTCAGTATTTTCAACTTCCCCATCAATTACTAAATAGGTTGCTGGTACGTCTGTTGGAGGTGTGCCATCTGGTTGAGAGGCTTGTTGAGTATTAATATCAGGAACAGTGGTATCAAAATCTATCCAACCGTACCCTTGAAAATACACTTGAACCCATGCATGTGCTTGATCTTGATAAAACCAATACCAACCAGGATTTTTACTACTTCTATCAGTAATAGAATAACCTGCTACTAACCTAGAAGGAATACCTAATGAACGCAACATAAATAATGTTGCTCCAGCAAAATAAGCACAATACCCTTTTCTGTTTTCAAATAAAAAATAGTTTAATTTGCTAGCACTCGGAATACCAGGTACACCAGGGTTATCAGAGTATTTATACAAAGGTTGGTTAAACTCGTCTTTACTTAAAAAATAATCTCTTAAGGCTATTATCTTATCAATTGGTGCTAGCTCGTTGTGCGTAATAGAATCGGCCAATTCATAGATTTTATTATACTCAGTATTTGTAGGCATATAAGTATAGTAATCCATAAATTTCTTATCTGGACCAACAATTTTCTTTACCTGACGCAGTTTTTCAAATCTCAGTTCTTGAAACATTTCTAAATCTCTGTTACCCGCAGGATTATAAATAAAATATGCACTGTTTAATTCGCTAACCCACATTTTAGCAACATACGCACTTTTATACTGTTCCTTAAATTCTATTGGTACCGAAATTGGCTGACAATAATAAGCAGTAGAAGGCGCTAAAAAACTTTCGGGAGAAAGATTTACTGCATAAACTTCGGCCGTTACAACCTTTCTGTTTTCGGTAGCCAACGATTTTTCAATAATTGTATTATCCGTTTTTTTGAAGTAGAGTGGGATTTGCGAAGGGTCAACATTAAACAAATCGTTATAAGGCATTTGATCATCAATTTCAAATGTTTGAGTAGCAGTGTCAAATTTAGTATAGTAATGTGATGTAAAATAAAGTGGATTTGGAGTAGTACTATTTTCGAAATAATTATCAAGCTTGGCAACAAAAATTAGTTGTTTATCCTTACTTAAAGAACCAGATAATTTTGATTGATCTTTGTTTGAAACTCCACCACCTTTCCCTTTTTTGGTCATAGATTCTCCACCACCCTTACCTTTATTTTCAGAAGATTTTGCTCCACCCCATTCTTTTTCAATTGCTTTAAAATTTCCTTTTAATAAAGTGAGTACAGCAATAAATAATATGAGTAAAACTAATGCAAAAGCGCCTAATCTTTTTGTTATAAACCAAGTAAAACGCGTTTCGTTTTCATTTATATTTCTAATAAGTTCTGTAGTATAAATAATATAAAACGAATAAACCAAAATAGGTACTATTCCTCCTAACAATGCATTAACAGTAACATCTGCAGTTTTACTTATAAGTATTATTTCGCAAATAAGTAAAAGCACACTCCAACCAATGGTAATGTATTTTGAACGACTAAAACCAAAACCTACTACCCAACCTATTGTAAATAATAAACTAAAAATGTAAAACTTAACTGATACATAAAAACTATCAAACTCGCCTATACTAATGTTTTGAAGAACTTGATAGATTATATAGTTAACTGCAATAACAATGGCTGTAGTAGTTATAAATCTAATACGGTATTGGTATATTATTACTGATAAAAAACAACCTATTGAAAAATAAACTCCTTGTGATATCCATTCGTTTTGAAGAATAGAATAGAAATTATTTAAACGCCATATTACAAAACAAGCAAATACAGCAGTTGGAACAGCTAATAATATTAGTTGAAACAGTGCTTTTTTTAAACTATGTTTTTTTGCTATGCCCATTTAAATTTATATCACCATTGATTTAGATGATTGTTTCATTAATTTTTTTAAATTGTTTTCGTTCTCTACTATTTTAAAGCGTAAAGTGGATAAATTCCATTTTGTTTTATACGCTTCCATTTTATCGTTTTCATTTTCTAAAAACACCCACTTAATCCAATCTTTAAGCTTGTTTTCATCTAAACTATCCGATAATTTAATAAATAGAATAGAAATATCTGATCCAAAATTTTCAACAAACTCTTTTACTTGATCACTATTACTTAAAGATGAAACTATAAGCACTGATGTGTTTTGCGTTTTTACAAAATCTTTTATTTCAACACCATTTTGCCAATTGCTTACTGCAATATTATAATTAACTCGCTCTGTTTCTTCAGTAATTTCGGTATGAGGCATTACCACTTGATCAGATAGGTATTTAACTTCAAATCCTTTTTTTGAAAGCTCTTGGTAAACCGACCAACACATGGTTTTATAATAATTTAAAAAATGATCCTCAATTATATCATTTCCAGCAATATTAAAATCACAAAAAAACGACGTATACAAATAAACATGAGAAGCATAAGGATCCATTATTTCTGGAATACGAACAACAAGCTCTTTGTTTTTTGCATATATTTTCCAAACAATGCGCCTTACATCATCATTGTTTTCAAAGTTTTTGTAATTTATTAATTCTCCTTCTACACGTTTTAATTCATCAATTCTAATGCTTGTGTCTTCAGTTTTTCGTGGGGAAAAAGACATAGTACTTAAATTTTCTTGAACCGGTTTTACATAAAACCTATTAGTAGTATTTACCGAAGTGGCAAACGAAAAAAATTGAAAAAAGTCTTCGAAATAAATTACAAGTTTCTCAACTTTATACTCTCGTATTTGTGGTAAATTCCAATTGAACTCTCCGTCAAACGCTAAATTAAACAAACTGTTTTTGTTTGAAATGGGCGCAAATTTATCTGAATAAAATTCTTTATCGTATAATACCCTTACTTTAACAAACCCCATTAATGGGCGTAATAGTGGGTTTATATGAATTGATAATAATTTGCTTTTAAAATTAGATTGTGTCTTATTAGAAGTTTGAATATTAATTTCAACTTGTTGCTTTTTTATTTTATAATAGAAATATACAAATGAAATTAAAACCGATACAAATCCTAAACACAAAATAGCTACACAAAAAATAATTACAATATATAATATAAGGCTTAAGATGTCTTTGTAAGCAGAATCAGGAAGCTTGGTTAAACTTTTTAACCAAATATATCCTGGAATTACACAAGCTATAAATACAAGCAAATAAAATGTAATGGGAATAAAATACCCAATTTTTTTTATGCCTTTAAGTAATTTATTCATGTGCTTGTATTCCACTAAATTTAATTATAAATTACATACAAGCCAAATAATCATTTCAAAAATTAATGATCAGAAATTACAGCAGTTTTTTCTACTTTCTTATGGCGAATTAATAATACAAAAGTGTTCTTAGTATTGTGTTTTTATTAATACTGCTCTACAATAAGCAAAGAAATAAGTAAAAAGCTCGTTGATAATAAAATCAATCTGAAAAACAAATAATTTTGTTACATAAAAATGTATTTGTTTTATATTATTATACAAAAAATGACAAATGTTTGCTTTATGGTTTAATTATGATATACCTTTGTAGTATGGCAATTAAGCATATTTCATTTATATTATTATTGGCTTTAGCTAGTTGTAAATCTAAAACCGAAAAAACCAAACCAACAACTGAAACTATTTCAGAGTCTATTTATGCCTCAGGAATAGTAAAAAGTAAAAATCAATACCAAGCTGTTTCAACAGTTAATGGTATTATAGAAACCATTTATGTTACAGAAGGTGACTCTATAAAAATTGGAACCCCCATTTTATTAATTTCAAACGAAGCACAACGTTTAAATAAAAACAATGCCATTTTGGCTTCAGAATATGCAGATGCGAATGAAAACAAAGGAAGATTAAACGAAGCGCGCTTGTTTATTGACCTAGCAAAAAACAAAATGAAAAACGACTCGCTTCAATTTTTTAGACAAAAAAACTGATGGCAACAAATAATTGGAACACAAGTAGAACTTGAACAAAGAGAATTAGCCTATCAAAACTCGAAAACAAATTACCTTTCTTCTATTGAAAAATACAATGAGTTAAAACGACAAATAGATTTTAACTCTTCACAATCTAAAAACAACCTGCTATTATCAAATAAACAAGAAAACGATTTCATTTTAAAAAGTGAAATTAATGGCGTAGTTTATAGCTTACCTAAAAACAAAGGTGAAATGGTAGGGCCGCAAACACCTATAGCAGTAATTGGTGATGCAAAACACTTTATTTTAGAAATGCAAGTTGATGAATATGATATACTAAAAATAAAAAAAGGATTGCCTGTTGTTGTAACATTTGATAGTTACAGAGATCAAGTTTTTGAAGCTAAAATTTCGAAAATAAATCCTATAATGAATGAAAGAAGTAAAACATTTTTAGTAGAAGCTGAATTTGTTAAACAACCCGAAACACTGTATCCAAACATAAATTTTGAAGCAAGTATTGTAATTACAACTAAAAGTAATGCCTTACTAATTCCTAGAGCCTATTTATATAAAGATTCTATTGCAATAAAAAGTAATGGCGATAGTGTAAAAGTAAAAACTGGCTTAAAAGATTATCAAAAAATTGAAATTCTTTCAGGCATAAACGCTACTGATGAACTTATAAAACCATAAAATGAATTATAAACTCGTATTTAGCGTTTCACAGTCACTACTACTTGCACGTTGGAAACAAACGTTAGTTGCTGCTATTGGCGTTACGTTTAGCATTACCATGTTTATAACGCTTCTTAGCTTTATGAGTGGTTTAAATGATTTACTAGATGGGTTAATTTTAAACAGAACACCCCATATACGATTGTATAATGAAATTCTTCCCTCTAAAAAACAACCCATAGAAAAAGATGAACATTATAAAAAACAATATAATTTTATTAGTTCCGTAAAACCTAAAAGCGAACGACTAGAAATTTACAATAATGCTAGTATTATTAAAACTCTAAAAAAAGACGCGAGAGTATTGGGTGTTGCGCCGCGTATTACAGCACAAGTATTCTATAATGTAGGGTCAATTGATTTAACAGGTGTAATTAATGGTGTAGATGTAGAAGCAGAAAACAGATTGTTTTCCTTTAAAGATTACGTAACCAACGGAAACTTTATTGATTTAAAAAATATTCCTAATAGTATTATTCTTGGTAAAGGCGCGGCTCAAAAGATGTTGGCTAACATTGGAGATGTAATACAAGTTACAACAGTAAAAGGAGAGCGTATGCAGCTAAAGGTTGTTGGTTTTTTTCAATCGGGCTTACAAGACATTGATAACATACAAAGTTATTCATCCATAAACACTACTCAAAAATTACTTGGAGAAAGCAATAGTTACGTTACCGATATTCAAATAAAATTAAAAGATATTTTACTTGCACCCCAATTATCAAAAGAATATGCAAACATTTTTGATGTTGAGGCAATAGATATTCAAACAGCAAATTCGCAATTTGAAACAGGTAGCTCTGTGCGATCTCTTATTTCTTATGCGGTTGGTATTACTCTCTTAATTGTAGCTGGTTTTGGAATTTATAACATCTTAAATATGATGATTTACGAAAAAATGGATTCCATTGCTATTTTAAAAGCAACAGGGTTTTCGGGCAAAGACGTAAATTGGATTTTTATAACAATAGCATTAAGTATAGGAATATTTGGGGGCATACTCGGCCTCTTGTTCGGTTTTGGCGTGTCATCCTTAATAGATCAAATACCTTTTAATACTGCAGCCCTGCCTACAATTAAAACCTATCCAATAAATTATAATCCAAAGTTTTATATGATTGGCGGAATATTTTCAATTGTAACAACTTATTTTGCTGGGTATTTCCCATCGCGCAAAGCAAGCAAAATTGATCCAGTAATAATTATTAGAGGAAAATAATATGAGCAATATAATATTAGAGGCTAATAATATCACTAAGTTTTTTCATGATCCTATAAGTATTCAGGTATTAAAAGATATTAGTTTTTCAATTAATAAAGGAGAGTTTATTTCTGTTATTGGAAAATCAGGTTGTGGAAAATCAACCTTGCTATACATCCTATCAACAATGGATACTGATTATGAGGGTGATTTAATAATTGATGGCATCAGCATGAAATCAAAAAAAGAATCAGAACTAGCAAAAGTTCGTAACGAAAAAATTGGTTTTGTTTTTCAATTCCATTATTTATTAAACGAATTCTCTGTATTAAAAAATGTAATGTTGCCAGGTTTAAAATTAGGCAAACTCTCAGAAAAAGAAGTTGAACACAGAGCTTACGAAAAACTCAAAATTTTAGGCGTTGAAAACGAAGCGCTTAAAAAACCAAACCAATTATCGGGTGGACAAAAACAACGTGTAGCAATTGCTCGTGCACTTATTAATGACCCCTTAATTATTATGGGTGATGAACCAACAGGAAATTTAGATAAAAAAAACAGTGAAATAGTTTTTCATACATTTCAAGAATTGGCACAAACATACAATCAATCATTACTTATTGTTACACACGATAACGAGTTTGCAGCTAAAACAAATCGTATTATTGAAATGGAAGATGGAAAAATAATTAAAATGTAATTCAATTTACATTATTTTATTATCTTTAAGTATGCCGCTTTTACAACATCTATCAACAATAATTTCTGTTTCTGATGAATTAAAAAAACAGTTAAACACAATTGCCAAACACATTGAGGTTGCAAAAGGAAAACATCTTTTAGAAATTAATGAACGTTGTGACTGCATTTACTTTATTAAAAAAGGTTTACTGCGCGCCTATTACTTTGATGATGGAAAAGAAATAACCAATTGGTTTGCTCAAGAAAACGAGTTTGCAACTTGTTTTTACTCATTTATAGCCAGTAAGTCTGCCTTTGAAAACATTCAAACCATTGAAGACTGTGAACTAATACAACTATCACATAATGATTTACAAAAACTATATATTTCATTTCCTGAAACAGAACGCGTAGGTAGAATTATTACAGAAAACTATTATATAAAACTTGAAGAACGTATCTTAAGTTTACAATTCAAAACGGCAAAAGAACGTTACGAAAAACTCACAAAATCCAAACCAACTTTAATTCAACGTGCCCCTTTGGGACAAATTGCGGCGTATTTAGGTATTACTCAAGAAACCTTAAGTCGCATTCGTTCCGAAGTGTAAATAAATGTTAAAGCATTTCTTTTTTGATATATATCAAAAAGCATGTCCCCTACCCTTTCTAATTTTGTCCTCATAATTTTAAACAACTAATTATGAATCAAACAACACAAAAACCCTCAAACGCATTTATTGGTGCATCATGGGTTGCTTTATTAGCAGGTACAATTTCTTATAATGTAGGCTTATGGAATGCCGATATGCAATTAAATGAAAAAGGTTATTACTTCACCGTTTTAATGTACGGCCTCTTTTCAGCTGTTTCGCTACAAAAAGCTGTGCGAGATGATTTGGAAGGAATAAAAGTAACTTCCATTTATTTTGGTATTAGCTGGTTCTCCGTTGTACTTTCAATTTTACTATTAGTAATTGGTTTGTGGAATGCCGAATTAATGCGCAGCGAAAAAGGGTTTTATGGAATGGCTTTTACACTTAGTGTGTTTGCCGCTATTGCAGTACAAAAAAACATTCGCGACTCTCAAAATTCGAAACAAGAAAACATAACACATCAATTAAACGAACAAATTATTAATTAGTTTATGCAAATGAACTCTTCTCAAAAAAACAAACTCCTTTTATTTATTGCACTTGTAATAATAACTGGGGTTTGTTTTTTAAACCCAATCTCTCAAAGTCAAGAATACCATAACTTTTCTGATGATAGAATCTTTTGGTCTATTCCAAATTTTTTCAATGTTATTTCAAATTTACCTTTTGTAATTAGTGGAATGGTTGGATTGTATTTTACTGTTATTAAAAATAAATTAAATACAAACCCTGTTTATAAATCATACATAGTGTTTTTTATAGGTATTCTATTTACAGGGTTTGGCTCTGCATATTATCACCTAAACCCAAATGATAATACACTAATATGGGACAGATTACCTATGACCATTTCCTTTATGTCATTTTTCTCTTTAATAATTGGTGAGTGTGTAAGTGCAAAACTTAGTAAACAAGTTTTGTTTCCGTTTTTATTAATTGGTTTTTCATCTATTATTTACTGGCAAATTACCGCCAACTATGGACATGATGACTTACGCTTTTACATACTGATACAATTTTTGCCCATTGTTTTAATTCCAATTATTTTATTACTCTACAAGCCACAAAAAGATTTACAGCTATATCTATGGCTCATTATACTTTCTTATTTAATTGCCAAAATTGGTGAAGCGTTCGATAATAGCATTTATCAGAAACTGCAAATTATTAGTGGACATACTATTAAACATTTGTTTGCATCATTGGCGCCAGTATTACTAATATTTAGTCTTTATAAAAGAAAAGATTTTACTATAAATTAATTCATAAGTATTTCCATAACATTTACAATTAAAATCTTACTTTAGTTCACATATAAAGCATGGATTTTTTACATAGTATACTCGGCTCTGATTTAAACAAGGCGTTTTTCACAATCCTAAATATAATTTTTATTGAGGGGTTACTTTCGGTTGATAACGCTGCCGTATTAGCTACTCTTGTTATGGATTTACCCGAAAAACAAAGAGGAAAAGCTTTACGCATAGGCTTAATTTTTGCATATATATTTAGAGGGGCTGCGCTTTTATTAGCTGGCTATTTATTACAAATAGGCTGGGTAAAGCTAATTGGAGGGGCATATTTACTGTTTCTTGCTTTAAAATTTTTTTACGAAAAAACTATTAAGCATAAAAACATATTGGAAGAAGTTGCTGATGAAGTAAAAGAAATTTTACCGACTAAAAAATTAATTTTTGGATTAAATCAATTTTGGTCTACTGTTTTTATGGTAGAAGCAATGGATCTTGTTTTTTCGTTAGACAATGTATTAGCAGCTGGTGCTTTTTCAAAAAACATTTATATAGTTTGTATTGGCGTATTTATTGGAATTATTACCATGCGCATTGTTGCAAATTATTTTGTAAAATTAATGGCCAGATTTCCATTTTTAGATTTTGCCGCATTTATTGTAATTTTCATGTTAGGAGTAAAATTGATATACGAATACTTTTACCCAGAAAATATTAATGCTATTGAAGAAGGGCATTCAAACATTAAAGCATATGGTTTTTCCCTAGCAACCATAGCTGTTTTTGTTATACCAGTTATTACATCTCTATTATTCAATTTTCCAAAAAACAACAAATAAGAATTGTAATTTTTCTGTATATTAATTCATCAATGGTTTCAAAACCTTTTGGGCGTTTCCCATTTGCCTTTCTAAAGCCCTGCTAATGGGCCAGGCTTTTCGTTGCAATCATTTTGCTCATGCTTCTCAAAATGGATTTTCACTGCAATCCTTAACGCAAAAAACTACGTACTTTTTATACAAATACATGACGTAAAAAATTTTAACAAATTATTTTGTCACTTTTTTAATTGCTCTAGTTATAATACTAAAACTAAACATTATGAAAAGTTACAAAACCGCGCTAATACTATTATGTTTAATTGGAGTGTTTACTTCTTGTAAAAAGCTGGGGCAATTACAAGAAAAAGCGCTTGATCCTAACAGTAAACAAACACTTTACAACATTGAATATGGCGACCATTGGCGAAATAAAATGGATATTGCCCTTCCTAAAAACAGAACAGTAAATACTCCTGTAGTAATTTTTATTCATGGTGGTGCTTGGGTTATGGGTAATAAAGGTGTGTTTTTACAAGAGATAGATAAATTTGCTAATGCTGGTTTTGCATGCGCAACCATTAACTACAGATATGCTTCAGATATTTCTAGCATCCATCATCCAGATTTAATGTTAGATATAAGAAAAGCAATTGATTTTATTTCTACTAAATCTGAAGATTGGCTAGTTGCATCAGATAATTTTGGCTTAGTTGGTCAAAGCGCTGGCGGTCACTTATCAATGATGGCAGCTTATACTTATAATTCGGATCACAAAATAAAGGCATGCGCATCTTGGGCTGGCCCAGTAAACTTTATTGACAATGAGCAGCTAAAAATAACAGGCTCTCACGAAGTATTTAAAATTTATGTAGGCAAAAGTTTAAATAATACGGATGATACCTTGTCTTACAAACAATGTTCTCCATATTGGAATACAGTAACAGCAGTTCCAACATTAATGATTCATGGAACAAAAGATATAGGTGTTCCCTACTCTAACATTGTGTCTTTTAAAAACCAATTAGATGGAGCTAACATCAAAAACTCATTTATAACTTTTGATGATGGCGGACACCTTTGGATTGGCGACAATTTAAACAAAGCTAGAAACTATACATTAGATTGGTTTAAACAGGAACTTGGGTTTAATTAATAATAATTCTATTTAGTGACTACTGAGTAATTAAAAAAACATTTTTAGGTGTTTTGAAGGTTTTTCAAAAATTAAAGATTATTAGTAAACTACTATTTGCCTTTTAAAATGTTTTTGCATCATGCATTAATCTAACGCATACGTTAGTAATAGTGCGGCTGACTTGGACGAAAGGAGCGAAATTTTATTTTTATAGCAATTAGTGGGTAGGCTTTTCGAGCGAATAAAAAGAAAATATGGCTTTCGTCCTTGACTTTTTTTGTCTCATTTTTTTTCGTCAATGAAAAAAAGAGAAGTTGGGTTTATTTGAAATTTAGGTTTGATTAATATCCTTTGAATTTAATCACAAAATCTCTTTAGGTACTAATCTTCTAGTCCAAGTATTCACTTGTTTCTTTTTGCCAGCAAACTTATCTGGGTTAGATGTAAGGGTTGTTTCCCAAGAATTTTCTGGTTTAAACTCCGTTTCCATACCATTTAAAACACCATCTGTAATTTTCTTTGAATGAATAATTGCAATACACTCTGTATTAAAATTAGCGCTTCTTGGGTCTAAATTAAACGTTCCAATTACTGTAATGTTGCCATCTATAACCATTGATTTTGCGTGTAATCCAAAGGTTGGCGTATAGTTTAACTTTTTTTGAAGTGCGCCTGTCATAATCTTAAATCTATCTGCAGCATCTGGTCTAAATTCAAAAATACGGACTCCTGCTTCTAATAGTTTTTTCCTACATTTTTGATAACCTGCAAATGCCTCCAAATTATCAGTAGAAGACAAACTATTAGTTAATACTCTTATTTTTATTCCTCTTTGAGTAGCCTCTTTAAATAATGCTTCACCCAATTTTGTAGTTATTAAATAAGGAGATTGTATATCAATACTGTATTTTGCTTTCTTAACTAATTTTATCAAAGCTTCTGTAGTTAAACCACCACCAATTCCTTTTTCTTTATTATACTTACCAGGAAAGTCAGAAACAAACTCAACACTATCCAACCAAACTAAATCTCCCGATTGTTGTATTGACTTGAATGCTGATGGTAATAGTTTTATTTTTTCTCTAACCTGTGGCCAAAAATTATCAGGATTACAAGCATATTGATGCAATCTTTCAAAACGCAAGGAATCTTCAAAATTTGTTTCTGGTTCTTCTATCAAGGTTGCTACTGATACACTAAGCGTATCATTCCAAAATTGCTGAAACGAATTTTGTATGGTATTAGCCGTTTTTCCAAGTAATAAAACGTCTCTATCTCTAAAATTATACTCATGGTCATAGTCAAAATATTCATCTGCTATGTTTCTACCACCAGTAATACTAACCTTTCCATCAACTGTAAAGGTTTTATTATGCATTCGTTGGTTAGCCCCTGCAAAATCGGTGTTGAATCTTTTAAGCTTTTGAAATAAATTTTTACCCAAATTCACTCCAGGATTATAGACTTTAATTTCTATGTTTTTGTGCGAATCCATTGTTAATATATCATGGATGCCAGCATCAACCATTATATCATCCACTAATATTCTCACTTTTACTCCTCTGTCTGCAGCTCTAACTAAATAGTCACAAGCTATTAAACCTACGTTATCTGTACTAAAAATAAAATATTGAATGTCAATTGTTTTTTCGGCATACTCGCTTAACCAAGCTCTTGTTACCATGGAACCATCACCATCTTCTAACACATAAACTCCTGTTTTATGCTTCATTAATTCTGAAACATTCGCTAATTCATTAGTTAAAGAAATGGAATCGTTACGGTGAATACTAGAACAAAAATCTTTTTCCTGTTTTGGAATTTCATTTTTAGGTTCAGAGCAGGAAATTAAAATTAAAAATGGTACTAGTAAAAGTTTTTTCATTTTATAAATGTAAAACAAAAGCTGTTTATATAAAAGAATGGTATTTCTAAATAACTAAAATCATTCAGCCAAAAGTCGTTTTGAAATCACAACTGGGTGTAATTAACAATAATAGAATATTATTAAAGCATTACAAAAAAGTTCTACTGAATACTAGGAGTAAGCTATGCTTTTTACTATAGAACAAGCAATTTATAAAAGAGATATCATAAACGGAAGTTCTTGATAGTATTAGTCTGTCATCAACTACAATATTTCCAAATACAGATTTTACTTTGTTATTTCCACCAAACTCATTAACATAATACTATTAATGTAATATTATAAATAAGAATCTAAATAAGTTTTCGCAAAAGTTATTTCTTTACAATTAAATCTTTCTAAGGTTTTTGTAGTTTCTTGAATAAGTTTACAAATAAAGGATAAGCGCCTTTTACTTGGCTGTTTTTATCACAAAAAAAATTCGGATTCCATTCAGTGATTGCATAGTTTGGATCTGAAAAATAACGATATCTATAACCTGTTTTACCTGGCTTACATTTAAACACAATTAGATAGTCTTGGGCATTTTTGTCTAAAACAGGCATTTCCAAATCTTCTATCCTATAATAAAATTTTTCGTTTTTATCACTTGAAGTAATAATTAAAAAACCTTTATTTATTTTAAAATTTAAGGCATGTATACATTTTGATTTACAATAACTCACAAGCTCATTTAACTCGTTATAATAAACATCATTAGCTGTTGTATAGGTAGGAAAACCAATGTTTTCAGCAACATTTCTTAATTCCTCAGAAAGATTACCTCTATACGTTAATTCATCCATTGTTGTTGATAGAGTAGTTGTACTGCTGGATTCAATAGATTTATTATCTGTATATGGTTTTAATAATCTCTCACAATGAAGTACTTCGCCAGCATAATACCTAACTCCTTGTGCATCTTTACTATCCGTATAAACATTTGCTAGCATCTCAATATCTAACAATGTAGAAGATGGGAAAATAGTGCTATCAACAGCTGTTCTTATATTGCTAGCCATGTTAGCGGTTATTAAACTTAACAGTTTTTGTTTTTCATTTATTTTAATACTACTGTTTGCATTATAAATACTAAAAGCTTCTGTATCATTACCCCGAATAAAATTTAGTAGAACTAATTTGTTTAGGTATTCTATCCTAACTTCATTTGTTAAATTTAGTTTTATGTGTCTATGATATAACTCAGACAGCACATCATACTTCTTGTTAAGAAACAGTGAATAAGCAAATAGATTAACAGTATTTGAATCCAATTTATATAAATAAGCAGCTCTTTCCATAAGTTTCTCTGTAGGGTAAGGTAAACTAAGTAAACCGGCATATACTGTCTGCTTAAGGTAAAAGAGTTGTTGTAAATTATCTAATCTTTCTTCTATTAATACTTTCTCAGAGAGATCGTGAGCAGCTTTGTAATTATGTTGCTGAGCATGAAAATTAACTTTATGTGCTAATAATTTTATTTTATTATCATTCATTTTTTCTAATGTCTTCTTTAATTCAACCGTTTTATAATAATCATAATCATTTTTTACTACTCGGTACGAGCTGTCCATAAAAGATATCAAATTTCTAAAAGCCGACTCTCTGATTTTTGAATCATACAACTGACTTGTAGCAATTTCAAAATTTTGTTGAAATTGGTCTTTTAGCTTGGCAAATTTATAATCTTCTTGTCTTTTTAATTCAAGTTTTTGTGCATTATCATATTCAAGTTTTTTTCGATAAGCAGCCATATTCTCTTGAATTTTTTTTCCAGCTTCTATCTCTTCTAATGTAGGTATACGTGCTGCTGTATTCTTGCCATACATTCTATTTAGTCTATCAAAATCCCACTGTGTCATAGGGGCACTATTGTTACCAACTGAATTTGTTTTATAATTACTTGAACTTTTTGAAGAAACAGAAGCGTGATGACTTTCATAATTTTGCCACTCCCTTGTTGCCTGTGATCTACCATAAGTATCATAAACTTGGGCTAGGAAATTATTATAATTTAATACTAGAAAAATAAGTGCTAGTAGTTTATATGGCATTCCTTTTATTAAACTCTTCATTGTAATTAATATTATAGTTCAAATTTTTTGAATAAAATGGTCAATTATTTTTAATACGCAGTTATTCTTTAAAAGTAAATTTTAATTTAAAGATACATTGTTGTAAAATAATCCCAAAGTAAAAAAGAAGAACTTTTATACTTCACAAATTGCTTCAGCTGTTTGTTCCAAGATTTTAGAAAAAATTAAGTATGAAAACCAAACATTAAATTAAACTGCGCTAATAGTTGGTGTTTTATAAACCAATTATGAAGCATAACTATCTGTTTTTCAACACATTATAATTATGGGCGATTAAAATAAATTAAAAACAGCTAACAATACTTAAAAAAATGTGATAATCAATTTCAAAGTAATTTAATAAGTTAACTATTATACCTATATCATATTACAGAATATTAATTATACCAAACATGGGCACGATAATATCAAACATTAAAAAACAAGTAACTCTCTTTTTATTTCAAATTACAACAAGGCAATCTATAAAATCAAGACATAATTAGTAATTAGTTTAGACGAATAGACAAATAAATATCAAGTTATTTCTAAGTGTACAGTAAATACTAATTAGTCGTGCTTCAATTTATTTACAAGAATTGGTATATAGGATTTACTTTAAAATCATTGTGATAAAATCTACACGAAAAACAATTTAAAAGTTAAAGAATTAGTGATTTAATTTTAAAGAGGGGGGGCGGTTCTGGCAAAAGGGTTTGAAATCTTAGTTCTTGAGGAAAAGCATATTGTTGGTGGCAATGTGAGCAAGCATGCTCTTAGAAAGTAGAGGAAGTGGGATGTTCTGAAATTTCAATTATATACCACCAAAACAAAAAACCGTCTTTAGAAACAACAACACATAGTTAACGATTTATACATAAATAGACCAATTAATAAAATGATAGTTAAACTATATGTTTCACTTAACATATTAATTAAAAATCATATAACATACTTCGTTATTAATAAAGCTTAAATTATTAAAAGTATCAATCTAATTAAGTTAAATCAAATACATAAAATAAAGTATGCTATTATATTAAAAAATAAACATCGAAAAAAAACTACCGAAATCAATAGGACTTTTAACACTGTTCCACATGAAACAATTTGGGTATAAACATATAATCTATATTATTTAGAGGTAAGGCCTTTGAGTTTAAACCTTAAAACACACGAAACCATTAATGCCTTAACCAAGTAACTTCAGGTTTACAGCTTTTATAATATTTTTCTCATGCTTTTTACAAAACAGAATGAATGAAATAAACCGAGAGACGTTTAGTTTACTCCCACAGCTAATCAACTACAAAATGGTAAATACTCAAACCATTTAATAAGAAACAAAAGATTAAAATCCATAAGATATAAATGTTACTGTTATGCAAACTAAATAATTACACTACATATATACAGAAACTTATATCGACACATAATACAAAAAGAATAGTGAATAACAACCTATACTGATTTGAAGCAAAATGTTTACTGTATAAACGTAAGACAAACAAATAATAAATAAAGTGGTTAAACAATCTATACATCAACAGTTAAAGGGCACAAAAAAAGTCCTACCGAAACCGATAGGACTTTATAAAAATGTTCCACGTGGAACTATTTGTGTCTAAATATATAAATTGTACTAGAGTAGGTGCTAGAGTCTTTTGCTTTAAGGTTAGATCTTAAACCAACCCAAAAGGCTTTAAATAAATTAACAGAACCTGTCTTATATTTCTCACTTAACATACTAACATAGAAACTATCAAACTTCATAGGTTTAGTTTCAATAAGTTTAAAACCAGCGGTATCTAATAACTGAGTCATTGTTTTAGCTTCAAAGTGATGTATGTGTCTTGGCACATCATAAGCCGCCCAAAATTCTTTGTAATACTGAGCATCAAATGAAATGTGATTTGGAACAGCAATAATTAATACACCATCCTTATTTAATCTATTCTTAAAGAAAGATAAAGTCTCCGGCATATCTGTAACATGTTCCAATACATGCCAAAGAGTAATGGCATTAAACTTTTTATCTGTTATATAAGTTTGTATTCTGTCTTTGTCAGAAAACACATTATCTGCATTTTCCTTTGCAATAGTTCGAGCATCATCATCGGGCTCCATACCATATGTTTCCCAACCAACTTTTTTAATGGCTCCTAAAAACATTCCTGTTCCGCAACCATAATCTAAAATTGTTCCACGTGAAACATAAGAAGAAACTAACTTAATCTTAGACTTTAATGTATAGTTTCTAACAGCATGGTAAAGCTTATTTACTATACCTTTTTTAGAATTTGTATGTGACACATAAGATTCGGCTTTGTAATAATTCCCTAAAACAGAATTGTCGGGGCGAGGATTAGTAAACTTAAAGCCACACGATTTACAAGACACTATATTAAAACTTTCCTGGCTAACTGTGTAATCTTTACAAACTAAAAATGGTTCGAAATGAGAAGAACCACAAACAATACATTTTTCTAAATTTAACATAGCTAGTTTAATTCGGTATAAGATTTAAAATTATTTAATATAGACTGCCAACCTTGCTGTTGTAAATCTAATGGGTTTTGATTTTCTGGCTCAAACATTTCTGCTACTTTAACACCATCATTAACTGATTCGAATATAATAGAAACCTTTCTGCCATCTGCCAAGGAATAATCTATTTGTTTATTGAGATCAACAAAAGAATAACTTCCCTCTAAATCAAAACCAAACGATTTATCTTTAGCTTCCATACGAATACTAAATTTACCATCAACTTTTAAATCATTAATTGCACTAGGACAATGCCAATCTTCTGAAGCAAAATACCAATTTACAATATGTGTTGGATTTGTAAAATAATCCCATACTTTTTCAATAGGGCTATTAATTATAACATTACAATTTAAATAATTACTCATACTATTAATAAATTTTATTGAATGTTCCACGTGGAACTATCTACCTAAATGGACTAACAATACAGAAATATCAGCTGGATTAATTCCTGAAATTCTACTTGCTTGACCAATTGTTTCCGGTCTTAATTTTGTTAATTTATCTCTTGCTTCTAATGATAAACTGTTTACAGTTTTAAAATCAAAATCTGGTTTAATTTTATAATTATCTAGTTTAGCCACTTTTTCAGCTCCTTCTTTTTCTCTTTCAATATACCCTTCATACTTCATTAATATTTCTGCTTGCATTACTGTATCGGCATCCATATTAGAAACTACATTTTTTAAATCAGAACAATGTTTAGCCAAATCAGAAATAGTAACATCGGGGCGAGATAGCACATTAAAATATCTGATTTTTTGATTAAGTGGTGCGGAATTTATACTCTCTAAGTAAGCATTAGTTTCTGAAGGTTCAGCACTAGTATTCTTGAAAAACTTAATTAGCTCCTCGTAATTTTTAATCTTACTATTAACGGCAACCAAACGATTATCTTTTGCTAAACCAATAGAGTGGGAGAGAGGTGTTAAACGAACATCTGCATTATCTTGTCTTAATAACAATCTATATTCTGAACGTGAAGTAAACATTCTATATGGTTCATCAGTTCCTTTTGTTACCAAATCATCTATTAAAACACCAATGTATGCCTCGTGCCTTTTTAAAATAAATGGATTCTTTTCATTAATTTTTAGGTGGGCATTTATCCCTGCCATTTGTCCTTGGCAAGCAGCTTCTTCGTAACCAGTAGTACCATTAATTTGACCTGCAAAATATAAGTTGTCTACAAGTTTTGTTTCTAAAGAAAGTTTTAATTGAGTAGGTGGAAAATAATCGTATTCGATAGCGTAACCTGGACGGAACATTTTAGCGTTTTCGAAACCAGGAATTAATTGCATAGCTTTTTGTTGAACATCTACTGGCAAAGAAGTTGAAAATCCGTTTACATAAATTTCAACAGTGTTCCAACCTTCTGGCTCTACAAATAATTGATGTCGATCTCTTTCCGAAAATCGAGTAATTTTATCTTCTATACTTGGGCAATAACGTGGTCCTAACCCTTGTATTCTACCTGAGTACATTGGTGATTTTTCGAAACCAGTTCTTAAAACATCATGTACATCTTTATTAGTATATGTTATATGACAAGGTAATTGTTTTTTTAATGGGCTTCCATTATTTGAAATAAATGGTGAGGTATTTTCTAAATAAGAAAACTTATCAATTGCCACGTCACCTTCCTGTTCTTCCATTTTGGAATAATCAAGTGTTCTAGAATCTACACGAGGTGGTGTGCCTGTTTTCATTCGGCCATTTTCGAAACCTAATTTTACTAATTGTTCGGTAATCCCGTAACTTGCTGATTCTCCGCTTCTTCCGCCTCCAATTTGTTTTTCACCTAAATGAATAAGTCCGTTTAAGAAAGTTCCATTTGTTAATACAACTGCTTTAGATTTAAACTCAAGTCCCATTCCAGTAACAACACCTTCAACACGTTTTCCATCTTTTGAAATAATTAATTCGCGACACATGTCTTGCCAAAAATCGACATTAGGTGTTTGTTCTAACATTTCTCTCCAGGTTTGAGCAAATAGCATTCTGTCATTTTGAGAACGTGGGCTCCACATTGCTGGTCCTTTTGAGCGGTTTAGCATTCTAAATTGAATGGCAGATTTATCAGAAACAATTCCGCTATAACCACCAAGTGCATCAATTTCACGAACTATTTGTCCTTTTGCAATACCACCCATTGCAGGATTACAGCTCATTTGAGCGATGGTTTGCATATTCATGGTAAGTAGTAAAACTTTACTTCCCATATTAGCGGCTGCAGCTGCGGCTTCGCAACCAGCATGACCAGCACCAACTACTATAACATCATATTGTGTTTGCATTGTTTGCAAAGGTAGTGCAAATAAATTTATTTAGAGGTAGAATAAATACTGTTTTAAAAAAGAAATTAAACTTACGTTGGTGATAACACCAATATTGGCGGAAAATTAAGGGATAGAAATTTGTTTTGTAGTTTTATAAATATCAATTAATAATCTACCAGTATTATAATCTAAATTGTAAAAGGTTTCAAAACTATGTAAATTATACTTATTATTTAAATACCAAATAGCATAAGGGATTCCTCCAGATATGTAATTTTTTTTTGCACCTAAACACATAAAATAAGCATCATTATCAGTTTTAAAATTTTTTTCAATTAACTGCTCACTTAATTTTGATGTCTTTAAAACAATTTTCCGATTATTTAATAGTGCTAAATTAAAAACAGAATCTTGATAAAGATTAACTTCAAAATCATTAATTGAAATTTTCCTTATAATAGAGTCAAAACTACTATGAAATATATATAAATTATTTTTTACTCTTTGTGTTTTTAAAGTTTTTACTTGAGGCTCATTAATAAAATAAGCATCAAATATCATTGAAAGTGTTGTATCAACTACTTGAAATGATTTCAATTTATATGAATTAGCATTAATTTCCTTACATCTATACTCTATTCTTTGAAGTGCTGATTTTATCGTTAGAGCTTTTTTACCAGTAATTAACCTTATTTCGCCAGCAAATAATAACCTTGAAATATCTGTTTCTTGTTCTAAAATATAAACAGTTCCAACAGGGTAATTATGCTTCAAGTTTTTGTTAACTAAAATTTCACTTTTTTGTGAAAATCCATTCAAACAACAAAATAATAATAATAATAAAATTTTAGCCAAGACTTAATCTATATCAAATTTATTTTATTCAATAATTCTTCGCGATAAGAACCCCCTACAGGAATTACTTTTTTATTTTCTTCAAGCACTACTGTTTGATTTTCGATAGTTTGAATTTTATCAATACGAACTATAAACGAGCGGTGAACACGAATAAAATCACCATTATCCAATTTTTTTTCAATGTCTTTCATTGTAGAATGGATGGTGTAACGAGTATATTGAGTATTTAAAACAACGTAATCTTTTAATGCTTCAACATAAAAAATATCTTTTAAATTAACTTTAACTAAACGGCTATTAGATTTTACAAATAAAATATCTTTTGCCGTTTCATCTTTATTATCAACTAATGAATACAGGAAATCACGTTCTTTTTGAATCTCTGTATCTTTTTTGTGTTTATAGATTGCCATTTCTATTGTAGAATGTAAATCTATTTCTTTAAAAGGCTTTAAAATATAGCCGTAAGGTTCAGTAATCTTTGCTTTAGAAAGGGTACTTTCATCAGCATAAGCAGTTAAAAATATTACAGGAATATTATATTCCTTTTTTATTTTTTCAGCAACATCAATACCTGTTAAAGGGCCTTTAATCATTATATCCATTAACACAATGTGTGGTTCTAAATCTACAATATTCTTTATTGCATCTGCACCATTATTACTAATTCCCAAAACATTATAGCCTAACTTTTTTAAGCTGTTTTGAATATCTTTAGCTACAATACTTTCGTCTTCTACAATGTAAACGTTTGTAATATTTTCCATTTTTTATATATTAAATTCTATTAAAAATTTAGTTCCGTTAACTCTATGTAATGTTAAAGTGCCATTAATTTGTTCTATTAGCGTATCAACTAATTGTAATCCTAATGTTTGACTTTCTTTAATATTTAAATCATTTGGTATACCAACACCATTATCACCAATTTCAAGATTTACTGTTTTATTTTTGATAGTCAAATTTACAAAGATTATTCCAGCCTTTTTATGAGGAAATGCATATTTTAATGAATTTGATATAATTTCATTAATAATTAGCCCACAAGGTATTGATAAATCAAGATTTAGGTATAAATCGCATACATTTAATACAAGTTTTACATTTTTTATATTAACAGAATATGTATGAACTAAGTTTTTAGTTAATATGCTTATATATTCTGAAAAATTAACCTCTTCAAAATTCTTTGTTTGATATAAACTTTCATGAATAAAGGCCATAGACTTTATTCTATTTTGGCATTCCTTAAGTAAATCTAAAGCATATTGATCTTTTACATATGAAGATTGAAGGCTTAAAATACTAGTAATAACTTGCATATTGTTTTTTACACGATGATGCACCTCTTTTAATAAAATTTCTTTTTCTTTTAGTGACTGGGAAATTTTTTCTTCATTCTTCTTATTTTCAGTAATATCAAAACCAATTCCTGAAACCTCAATAATTGTATTTTTTGCATCAAAAATTGGATATAAAAATATTTGGCGAATGATGTTTTTTCCTGATAATGTAGTTCTTTCTGAAATAAACTCTACCTGCTTTCCACTAAATGCAATATCATAATTTTTATCCCAAATAGAATGAAAATTTTTTGTTTTACTACTTCGCATTGATTTACCAACTTCAGGATAATATTCATACAAATCGTAAATAGAATTAGCGTAATTTTGATTAAATGAAGTAAGAACTCCATCTTTTGTTATTGTCCACATTAATTGATCACCACTTTCGAAAATAGCTTTTAGTTTTGCAGACTGTTCTAATAATTGTTTTTCAAATAATTTATTTTCAGTAATATCATGCGCTAAGCAAGCAATTTCTATAATTTCATTATCCTTATTTCTTACAGGGTTTAAGTAAATTTCTTTTACACTTTGCTTACCTTCTTTATCAAATTGAGTTCTTTCAAATTTTAAAGAATTCCCTTTAAGAACTTTATTATATAAATTATACCAATATAAAACGTATTTCTCTTGCTTATCTTTAGGTAATAATAAATGCAATTGCTTATTTAATATAGGGCAAACTTGATTATTAAATTTAAAGGTTTTAATAAAATTATTATTGCAAGAAGTAAGTTTAAATTCTTTATCTACAGTCCAAATTAAATGGCTGCTGCTTTCGAATATTGATTCTAATTTTTGAGTTTGATTTAATAATTTTTGTTCAATACTGTTTCTGTATTCAATTTCCTTCTTTAATAATTTATTTGCTTGTTCTACTAATTCTGTCTTAATTGTCTGCTCTTGTAACTTTTTTTCAGCTGTAATATTGGTAATGATAGTTTGCACACAACTAATATTATTAAAAATAAGATGGCTTGTTTTTAATTCAACTTCTATTTTCTTTTTCTTAGCAGTTACTATTGTATATGTTTTATAATCTAAATATTCGCCTTTTAAAGCGCTTTTCATTCGTTTAATAGCCGATTTCCTTTGTTCAGGAACAATAAAATCAATTAGATTTTTATCAATTAATAAATCAGGGTTTTTTACTTGAAGAATTTTACAAGCTTCAATATTAGCAAATAAACAAGTACCAGCTTGATGAATAAAAATACCAATTGGTGCAGAATTAATAAGGTTTTTATAACTATTATTTATCCGTTCAATTTCAATATTATTTTCTTTTTCTTTAGTAATATCTCTACTTATACCTAGAATGTACTTTATATTTCCTTCACTATCGTATATAGGTGAATATCTATCCTCTAACCAAATTAAACCTTTATGTTTAGTTTTATATTGAAATACAGAAGTTGTTGTTGTAAATTTTTTAGATTTTTGATGAGTTATTAATTTATTTTCATTTTGTAAAAAGTCATTTTTATTTTTTACTAATGAAGAACCAAAATTTGGATTTTTATAAAATTCTTTTTCGGAATAACCTAAAACATTATTTACTGAAGGACTAATAAATAAATATTTAGGTTCAGGATAATATGAATAATAATAAATAATATCATTAGCATTTTGAGTTATATGATCAAACTGTATTTTAGTATTTTCTAACTCTTGTTTTGTAACCTCTAATTGAGTGCGGTATTTTACTCTTTCAGAAACGTCAGTAAATACAGTTTGTATAGCTTGTGCTCCTTTAAAATTAATTGCATTAGATTTTACCTCAATATCAATTACTTTGTTTTTAAAGTTTTTAATTTTTAATTCTAATGGAATAAATTCTTCCTTGTTTAAAATTTTAATATTATTTTCTTTAATTCGCTGATGATACTCTGGTAATAAAAAATCGAAAATAGAACTTTTATAAATTTCTTTTTCCAATTTTTGACTAACATTTAAAATTTTTAATGCAGCCTTATTTATAAAAAGTATATTAGTTGCAGAAAAAATAATTACACCTGTAGGTAAATTTTGTAAAACAGAAATAATTGCATTATCATCTACTTCACTATTTTTAGTATTTATAGGATAATGTTGAGAGGCCATTTTTTTACTCTCCTTCTTCTGTTTCATTTTTAACTTTATCTTTCTCTAAAATAATAGTTTTATCAGGCTTTTTAGAGTTAATTGATGAATAATCTCTCAAACTTTCTTCAAAAGTAGGTGTAACTTTTACGCCTTGAAATTTTACTTCAATATCATTTTCGTAAAAAATAGTAAGGTAATTATACTGTGCTTCATCATAAAATTTCCAATCATTTTGTTTCATTCCACCACTGTAGCTGCCTTCTACCATTTTTCTTCCGTTTTCCCAATACCAAGTTTGTTTACCATCTTCATCTCCATTTAAAAATTTACCTACATAACGTAAATTTTCCTTAGGCATATAAAAACTTTTCCAAACGCTATCAGGTTTATCATTTACGTATTTACCAATTTCTTTATATTCTGGAGTTTCATAAAACCACATACCTTCTTGCAAATCATCAATATATTCGCCTTTAGTAATAATTTTTCCATCTTCGGTATATTCTGTCATTAAACCATTTCTAAGATTATCAATGTAAAATTCTTCTCTTAATAATGATCCATTTTCATAAAACCATTTCCATTCTCCTTGAGCTCTGCCCTTTTTATCGTATTTACCTTTTTGTTCAACTTTACCATTTGGATAATAAAATACCCAATCACCAATACGTTTATCATTAGAATACAAGCCTTTACCTTTAAACTCTCCGGTATTATGATATTCATTCCAAATACCAATTCTATTACGCATACTATCAACTGCACCATATTCTATTTTTACTCCTTCAAGGTATGTAATGGCAGAATCTGGAACTGGGCGGTTACGACAAACTAATTTTTTAATCATAACATCGCTTGTATCATCACGAGCTACAGGTAAACTATCGCACATGTATTTTTGTTTATAATGATAATGCGTTCCAACTGGCATTCCATTAATATAACCGCCTTCGTATTTTAAAGTACCATCACCATAAAAATCTTTATAAACATCTAATTTTGCTAACTCTGGAGCATTTTTAATTTGTTTGCCATTATTAAATTTTTCGGTATTAGTTAAATTACCTTTTTTGTCATATGACTTAACATAGCCATCAACCAAATCGTCTTTATACTTTTTTTCTTCTTTTAATTTTCCATCTTCATAAAAATCTTTAAATACACCTTGCTTTTTACCCTGGTTATCTTTACGATTAATACGTTCAATATTTGCTAAAATGCCACCTTGGTATTTTATTATAGAAATAATAGTAGAATCTTCAGAAAATTCATAGGCATAACCATCGGGCTTACCTTTTACATATGGCGTAACTTGTTTAGTTTTTCCTGATGGATAATACCAATAAGAATTACCTTGTTTAATATCATTTACAAAATTTTCTTTACTTGTAACACGTTGATTTGTATCATAATTTAAAGTGTATCCATTTTTTTTACCCTCTAAATAATTTACGGCTTTTGTTATTTTTCCTTTTTCAGAATAAAATTTCCAAATACTATCTAATACAAAATTTTTACGATTACCCTCAATTTTTATTTGACCATTTTTATAATAGTTTTTCCAATAGCCATCTGCTTTGCCATCACGCATAGTACCTTCAGACGAAGTAGCACCATTATCATACTTAAAAATATTATAACCGTTGGGATTTGTTGTTTGAGATTTAGTAATAAAACTAATAATTACTAAACCACAAATTATTAAAAATTTGAATTTAGGAAATAAGAATATATTAATAGATTTTCTCATAAAATCGAACATCTAATTTATGATTTAAAAATCATAAATCATAACTAAATTACAATCCAAATTTAGCAGATAATTCAAGCATTTTAGTAATAGGCAATTTTGATTTTTCAATCATTTCATCACTCATTAATAATTCGGGTTGTTCATATTTTAGAGCTATGTATATTTTCTCTAAAGTATTTAATTTCATGTGCGGGCAATCATTACAAGCACAACTATTATTTGGTGGAGCGGGAATAAACGTTTTTGTAGGACTTGCTTTTTGCATTTGATGTATAATACCAGTTTCGGTTAATACAATAAATTCTTGAGCATCCGATTTTTTACTATAATTTAAAATTGCTGTGGTACTACCAATAAAATCGGCATATTCTAAAATATGAGCTTCACATTCGGGATGAGCTAAAATTAAAGCTTTTGGATGTTGAGCTTTTAACTTTATTAATTTTTCTGCACTAAAAATTTCATGAACCATACAGCTACCGTTCCATAAAACCATATCACGACCAGTAATTTTATTAATGTAAGCCCCTAAATTTTTATCAGGTGCAAATATTATTTTTTGATCTTTAGGAAATGACTCTACAATTTGAACCGCATTTGTGCTTGTTACAATCACATCTGAGAGCGCTTTGATATCGGCAGTACAATTTATGTAGGTTAACACAATATGATCGGGGTGAGCAGCTTTAAAAGCCGAAAATTCGTCAGCCGGACAAGAATCTGCTAAAGAACAACCAGCCTTTAAATCGGGTAATAGTACTTTTGTTTTTGGATTCAAAATTTTTGCGGTTTCTGCCATAAAATGAACACCGGCAAATAAAATGATTTTTGCGGTGGTTTTTTCGGCCTGTTGAGCGAGCCCTAAACTGTCACCAATATAGTCTGCAATATCTTGAATATCAGCATCTTGATAGTAGTGAGCAAGGATGATTGCATTCTTCTCTTTCTTAAGATGCGCAATTTCTTTGAACAAATCAAGCGATGAATCAATTTTTTTTTCGAGATAACCTTTTTCTAAATTCATAATATATTAATAAAGATTTTTAAAAATTTTAAAATTATAGTTATAGTATATAAGCTGTTAATACGGTGTAAAAATACTATTTAGTTTACTTGCTTTATAACTTATTATTGGTCTATTAACAAATATTAAACATGGTTAAATTTTTTAAGCTACTGATTTTAAATATTATACTACTTAATGAACAATTGTTTAATAAAGATGTGATTTAATAACTAAATATAAAAGTACATGCTTTTTAATGTGTGTAAAATTGTACAATCAACTATAAAATTGTTAAAAGTAAATTTTGTGTTTCGTAAAAATTATATAAGTAAATAAGCTATTAACAAATTGCTATTTATTTTTGGATACTTATTAACCTAAACTTTATTTATACACTTTATAATTGTTAATTACCCTAGTATGTAAGTATCTTAAAATCAGTAGTAGTTGTTATGAGTGTTAATTAACGTTGATTACTAGATTTTAACATTATTAGGTTATTAAACTTTAATAGTATATAAAAATGGTTGGTTATTTTACTATAAAGCTTCGCTAACTACTTCTTTAACAGCATCAGGTAATAAACGTTTTAATAGAGCTTCTATTCCAGCTTTTAAAGTCATAGTGCTGCTTGGGCAACCACTACATGCACCGCGCATTTGAACGGTTACAACGCCATCTTTTAAATCTTTAAATGTTATTAAACCACCATCTTGCTCTACAGCTGGTCTAATATATTGATCCAATACTTCAATAATTTTTGCTTCCACATCATTTTGTGGAGCCATGTGTTGAGTATTAATAGTTTTAGTTTCGGTAAAGGTATTATCAATAGCTACTTCTTGTTTTGGCAGAGCAGTAATAATTAAATTACCAGCGTTTAAGTATTCTGTTAAAAAGGTTCTTAATTCTAAAGTAATATCATCCCAATTTACAGAGTCTGTTTTAGTAATAGTAATGTAATTAGCTGTAACAAAAACTGTTTTTACAAATGGGAATTGAAATAATTTACTTGCAATAGGAGCTGTAAGAGTTTCTGAAGCGTTTTTATATTCAGCACTAGCGCCTTTTTGGGATATTAAAAGTTTATTAGCAACAAATTTTAATGATGCAGGATTTGGTGTTCCTTCGGCATATATTATATAAGGTATGTTTTCCATGGTTTATTATTTTGTGTTGTAAATATCGACAACTAAATCGAAAGGAAATGAATTTGATTTAATTAATATACTGACGTATTGACGTTAAAAACTTTTTGGCATTTATTTCGCTTTATTGTTATCCAACAATTACATTTGTTTAACAACTAAAAAAAACACATTATGTTTGATGAAAATGAATTTAAAAAATATGCTACAAAACATGTAGGTATTAATAGTTTAACGTATGATAGTTATGCATCTATTATATCAAAAGGAATTAGAAATTTAACTCCAAATATTATTGAAGAGCGTCAATTAAACGTTTCGGTATTAGACGTTTTCTCTCGTTTAATGATGGATAGAATTATATTTTTAGGAACAGGTATTAACGACCAAGTTGCTAATATTGTTCAAGCTCAATTATTGTTTTTAGAATCAGTAGATCCTAAGAAAGATATTCAAATTTATTTAAATTCTCCAGGAGGATCTGTATATGCTGGTTTAGGAATTTATGATACTATGCAAATTATTAAGCCAGATGTGGCTACAATTTGTACTGGTATGGCAGCAAGCATGGGTGCGGTATTACAATGTGCAGGTACTAAAGGAAAACGTACCGCATTAAAACATGCACGTGTAATGATTCACCAACCATTAGGTGGTGCTGAAGGACAAGCATCTGATATTGAAATTACTGCTCGTGAGATAGGTAAATTGAAAAAAGAATTATACGATATTATTGCTACACATAGCGGACAAACTTATGAAAAAGTGTGGGCTGATAGTGATAGAGATTACTGGATGACAGCTCAAGAAGCTAAAGATTATGGTATGATTGACGAAGTGTTAATGAAAAAGCCCTAATTAATTAAATTATAAAATAGAAAGACGTGTCGGTTATGACACGTCTTTTTTTATGAAGTAAACTTAAATGTTTTATAAACTTCCCAGTTTAAATTACCTTTTTTTAGCAAAGCAATTTCTGAAGTTTGAAAGGTGGCTTCATAATTTTTTGATTTAAATTCTTCCCAAACTTTATAAAAAGTTTGCTTTTTTAAATCTCTAAAAGCAATGGTAACATGAGGATGAAAGCCTCTTAAATCATCAGATTGATTAAAAATATTTAAGTTAGATTTAACGTGTTGTACTAAGGATTTTTGTAATTGAAATAAAAGCTGGTTTTCTATCACATTTATAAAAATAACTCTAGGCTCAAAACAATTAAAATTTTTAAGCTGTATTGTACAATCTTTGCTAAACTTAAAATTCTGTAAACAGGTTAATAAAACATCTTCTTTATTTTCTTCAAATGAAAAAGGCATGTGTAAAGTAATATGTGGTGGCGATTGTAAAGCACCATGTGAATTAAAGGTTTTGGAAATGTATTCTTTAAAAGAACTAATTTCTTCGCATTGCAATTGAGGAGGTATAATGGCTATAAAATATTTTTGTAACATGTTAAAAAAACAAAGCTATCTGTTTAATTTAAACAGATAGCTTTTAATATGAGTTAAGTAAATTTTAATCTTCAGCAACTACTATAATAAAATCTTCCTCGTTATAAGTAATTGTACTTGATTTTGTAGGGTTAATATTTACTCCAAAATGTTTATCAGAATCTGCGCTTAATGATGAAATACGGTATCCTATAGCGGTTTCACCTAATTGAGCAGCACTTTCTAATACAGTATAAAAATTAACAGGTTGGCCCGTTTTTACATAATGGCTAACTGGTTTTAAATAAATTTCAGAACCTTCAGCTTCGAATAAAATGTCGTATACTTTTTTCAAGTCTTTATTTTCACTTAATTGACTTAGCATAAGTGATATTAAATTATCGCTTACAATAAAATCGTCGGCCTTAGCAACTACGCCTAAATCACGGTTACGAATGTCAAGCATTTCAGATACAATACTATAATCTTTGTTTGCCAACTCACTTAAGTTACGAAGGTGTAACAAACATATTAATGTTTTAGCATCACTTTCTTGTACATCAATATCTTTATAGCTTAATAAAATTATGTGATCAAACGTTTCGGTTTTTAAACTAACTAATGTGGCTTTGTCATTAATATCACCTGTTAAAAAACTAATTTTTTGCTTTTCTAAAGACGCACTTAATTCTTTTACTTCGTCAGCTATAGTATCACCTTCAGCTAAAATTGTAACACTAGATCCGGTAGCAACATAATTATCTAATTCCTCAATAATACGAGAACCTCTTTCGTTCCAACCAAGTATAAGAGTTTTTTCAACGGTTGCATAAGTTTGCGAAACACGATTAAATAAGGCTTCTTTAATATCAAATGTTTTTTTCCCACTTAATTTAATTGTATCATCGTCTTCAGAAATAGCAATAACACGATCACCAACGTTAAAAACAGTATCCATACTTGGATTAATTAAGGCTTCTTCCCCTTTAGTTAAAATACCTAAAACAGCAGAGTTTTCATACGAGAAAACAACATCTTTATAAGTTCTTCCTGTTAGTTTTGGTTCTGATTGAAAATAAATTTCATCACCTTCAAACTGTAAAATTTCGCTATAAACAACACTTAACCCAGACTGACGACAAGTTTGCGCAGTAATACGAGAAATTAAATCAGATGATAAAACAAAAACCGTTTCGTTGTTACCAACTAAATCTGCAGCCTCCATATTTTTTGGGTCTTTTATTTCGGCAACAATATTAAACTCTTCTTTTTTACGATTTTTACCGTTAGTTAATGCTAATACGGATTTAATTACATAAGTATCTGCATTTGCTTCATCGTTAGCTAATACAATAATAGAGCGTGCGCCATTAGGATTAACAACTGCAATAGCAGAAGACTCTAAAGGATTTCCACTTCTTACAATTATTTTAGTGTTTTTAAAATTATCAATCTTAGATCTAATCTCATCTTCCATTTCGCCTTTATCTCTATCGGCTAAAATAACAATGCTTGGTTTTTTTTGATTAGAGTTTGCTTCAATTATTTCTAATATAATAGAAAACACCTTTTCTGACCAACCTAAAATTAATGTATGGTTGCTTTCTAATACGCGAGAACGACCTTTTTTTAATTCATCTAACTTTTCGTCGATACCAGAAGAAATAGTACCAATTAAAATTGATATTAAAAATATACCACCTAGTGTAGCTATAAATCTAACTGAACGAAAAGCCCAGCCTTCATCGCCACCCATAGTTCCAGAATCTAAAGTTGCCATTAAACTTTGCCACGCACCTTCTATAAATCCTAAATTTTCGGCATCTGCTTCTGGTGAACTTTTAATTCCAAATATTAGGATTACAACGCCTAATACTAATACCATAAATAAAGAAATTAGTGCTAGCCACTTAATAACACCCGCTGGACCAGCAGACATTGTATTTTCGAAATAATAGCGAACTTTTTCGCCAAAGGTTGGTTTTTGCATTTTTTTTGTTTTTATTGATTACTTATAAAATAAAAAGGTCATTAGTTTTAGATGGGTCTAAGCCTGGTACATCTATAGATACTTTTAGTTCGTGTTTATATGGATGTCCAGTATTCATTGCACTTGTAGAAACGGGCAATTCAAAATCAAATTCCATTGTTGTACCTGGTTTTAATAATTCATCATTTTTTTGAATTTGAATTTTATTAACCGTGTTTTTAATTTCTTTATCTACCATTTTGTTTAATGTATCACTCCATTCTCTTCGAGTTAAAACTTCAACATGTTCAATTAAGAAAAACTTTACTGGAGTTTCTTTTGTGCCAGCAGTTGCAACTACACGACCTTTAATTGATTCGCCTCTCTTAATTTGGTTACTTTGTAAAGTAAAATCTACTTTAGGTTGACCTATACCAACCGCTGCTTTAATTTTGTCGAATAATCCCATCTCTTTTTTTTAATAAAATTGTTAAATTAATTATGTTATTTAACCAAAAATAGCTTTTTTATGGTAATTTAAAAACGGAAATGACTAAACGCTTGAATAAATTTATTAAATGTTGGGTTTTTGAGGAAATTCGTTTTAGTTTTTTTAAACCCATTAAATTTTTACTCCAATAATCAACACATCATCTACTTGTTCTAAGTTACCTTTCCAAGAAATGAAAGTTTGTTCTATTTCATTTTTTTGACTCATTAAATCTAAATCTACATTATTTAACAATAATTCATTTAGTGATTTATATTTAAACTTTTTTCCTTTTGGCCCACCAAATTGGTCTGCATAACCATCAGTATATAGAAATAAAGTATCATTCTTTTCTAACTCAATTGTATAAAGTGTAAAATCTAAGTTTTTTTCACCTTTTCCAACAGGCATTCTGTCCTTTTGCAATTCTATAATTTCATTTTTTTTAATTAAAACAGGAGCGTTATTTGCAGCAGCATATTCAATTGTTCTATTGTTTTGTTCTAAACAAATTAAAATTCCATCCATACCATCTTTTTGACCACCCTCACTTATTGTAGAAATTAATCGATTTCTAACATAATTAAAAATTTCATTTGGTTTTTCAATGTTTTTCTCTTTGATTGCCTCACTTAAAAAACCCATGTTTAATAAACTCATAAATGCGCCAGGAACACCATGGCCGGTGCTATCACAAACCGCTAAATAAAATTTATTATTATGTTTTGTTGCCCAATAAAAATCACCACTTACAATATCTTTTGGATTAAAGTAAATAAGATTATTAGATATATTAGAATTTATAAAATCGGAGTTGGCTATTAATGCATTTTGTATTCGTTTAGCATAGTGTATAGAGTCTAGGGTTTCTTTTTGATGTTCTTCAACTATTTCTTTTTGTTTTTGTAGTTCTGATTTTTGTAGTTCAATTAATAGATTTTGTTTCTTAGATATTTTTAATCTGTTATACAAAAATGCTCCAAATAAGCCTATTAACAAAATCCCTCCATATAAGGCAAAACGTTGTGTTTTTTCTTGTTTTAATTGGGCATTTGTTACCTTCTTTTCTTCAGCAACTTTTACACTATCAGCAGTAGATTTTTTTTCGTATTCATATTTTACCATAGTTTGTATACTTGCCTTTTCATTTGCATTATTATACACACTATCCGACATTTGTTTAAATACTACTTGCATTTCAAATGCTTTTCTAAAATCATTTTGTTTTGAATAAATGTGGCTTAATATTTCACTTGAATTTTTTATTAATAAAGGATAACCTATAGTATTTGCAATTTTAAAACTTTCTTCTGCATTAGTTTTAGCAGTTTGTAGATCCCCAGTTTCAAATTTTAGGTTAGCAATTTTATTTAAAATATCAACAACTCCATTTTTATTTTCTATTTTTCTATTAATATTTAAACTTAAATTAAAAAAATTTAGCGCTTCTTTAGTTAGTGAATCTTTGAATTTTATGTTGTTTTTTGTTTTAGATAATATTTCATAAAGGCTTCCTAAATTACTATAAGTATTACTTATTCCTATATTCTCTTCATACTCAATTTGAGTTATGAGTACTTTTTTATAATTGTTTTCAGCGGTTTTTAATAAGACAGCAGCCTCATCGTATAATTTTTCTTTTTCTTTTTCTTCTGCTTCTTGAATTAAAATAGAATTAATGTTATTTAATGAAGTAAGTGAGCCAATAATATCGTTACCTTCAATTTGAAGTTTATTGCTTTGATGGTAGTATTCTTTGGCTTTTTTATTGTTACCTTGTTTTTGGTAAAGCTTAGCAATATTATTAAGACAAGCCGCAACACCTATCTTATCATTTATTTGGTTTCTAATATTTAAACTTTTATGAAAATATTCAAGTGCTAATTGAATATTACCTAAATCGTCATATATGTATCCAAGATTATTATACGATCGGCCAATACCAACTTTATCTTTTAATTCTAAATATATTTTTAAACTTTTATTATGATATTCAAGTGCTTTTTGAACATTTCCAATGTTTAAATATACTGTTGCAATGTTGTTATAAATTGTGGCTATTCCGTTTAAATTATTAATTTTTTTTTGGAGTTCTAAGCTTTGTAAATATAAATTTAAGGCTTTATCTGATTCATTATGCATGTTAGCTAAATAACCATCATTATTTAATGTTTCGGCTAAATATTTAATAAAAATGGGGTTGGATGTTTTTTTAAGATTATCTAGAGTTATTACTTTTAGTTTATTATTATAAATTGGCCAAATTTTATCGTCGTATTCAGATTCAATAAGCAAAAAGAGTATTCGGCATTTAACAGAATCTTGATTTGCTTTTTTTAATTGAATTTTTAAAGAATCAAGGTAAGGTAATTGAGCATAACAATTAAAATATATAAAAATTAAGGCAAGTACAATTCTCCTCATAAACTTAAATTTTTACTCCAATAACCAACACATCATCTACTTGTTCTTGTTTTCCTTTCCAAGTTCTAAATGCCTTGTCTAAACAATCTTTTTGCTCTTCAATTTGTAGATGTGAATTTGCAATTAAAACATCTTTTAGTTGATTGTATTTAAATTTTTTTCCTTTTGGGCCTCCAAATTGATCTGCATAGCCATCAGTATAAATAAACACACAATCATCTTTTTGTAATTGTATAGTGTGGTTTGTAAATACATCGGCTAAACCATCAGTATTACTTCCAATAGCGAGTTTGTCTGATTTTATTTCAAGTAAGTCGTTATTATAAAATGTTTCTTTAGAACTAGTGATGGCATATGTATTTGCGATGTTTTTTCTTACTACTAACATTGAATTAAATGCCCCGGAATATTGTAATGTAAGAGTTTTATAATCTAAATTACAAACCGCTAAATCCATACCATCCTTTACCGCACTTGGGTCGTAAGATTGGCGTAAGGTAGAGTTTACACCTATATCTAAGTATTGTAATATTTCTGATGGAACACTTAATCCCTTATCTTGAACCGCTTGATTTAATAGTTTTAATCCAATAACACTCATCATAGCACCAGGAACACCGTGGCCAGTGCAATCCACAGCTGCAAATAGAACTGAACCATTAATTTCATCAACCCAATAAAAATCACCACTTACAATATCTTTTGGCCTGTAGTAAACCATACTTTTTGGAAGTAATGATTTTACATGGTTATTAGTAGGAATTATTGAAAGCTGAATTCTTAAGGCATATTTAATACTATCTGTAATTTCTTGTTCTTTATGTTTGAGTGCCGCGGTTCGTTCTTCAACAATTTTTTCGAGCTCAATTTTTGCGTTTTTTAAACGTCGGTTATTTATTTTAAAACTTAATACAATTGATAAAAAAATCAGGCAAGCCATACCAACAATTAAAAAGAAGTTAGAATACGATATGGTTAAAATA
>ERZ724520.134-NODE-134-length-38758-cov-6.570007_pt1 | contig 38758 bp, 53 predicted proteins | sample MGYA00376053_ERZ724520 | MGnify/ENA primary metagenome ERZ724520 (study PRJEB28724, sample SAMN07190886) | activated sludge metagenome | isolation source: activated sludge of sewage treatment plant in Hong Hong | place: USA: Christiansburg, Virginia | collected...
GGTAGGCGTCGCTCAGGTCGGCGCCGCTCAGGTTGGCGCCGCTTTTGACTGCCGCCTCAACCGCATGCCGCATGTGCAGGCCGCTCTCCAGGCCTTCGGGCGCTTCGCACTCGAAGATGACCGCATCAGTCCAGCGGTTACGGATCTTGATCGTTGCCATCTGTCCCCCTGCACCCCGCTGCGCGGTTGTCGTGGTGCGATGGAGAGAGTATTTCCCATCAGCGGGAAGCTGTCAACCCAGAAACGGGAAATGTTTCAACTTTCTTCCCGCTGCCAGGAAACTGCGGGCGAAAGAAAACCCGCACGCGGCGGGCTTGGTGTGGAGGCTGGGGCGGTAGAGTCAGTGGTCATTCACCGATTGTCGAGCGCGGCATCGGTGTCGTAGGCCGGGTCGTCCACCATCGTCGTAGCCGGGTAGGCGCCTCGGGTGTGCGGCTCGGCAGGCCACACCCGGACGTCCGCCATCATCGTAGCCGGGTAGGCGCCTCGGGTGTGCGGCTCGGCAGGCCACACCCGGAACTCATAGTCGCCGCTGCTGTCGGGCGTGTTGCGCAGCCAGACGTGGTGCACCTTGCCCCAACCGGTCATTGGCCCACCGTTCCAGACTTCGCACGCGGCAGTGAATGCGGCGGGGTCATGGTGACCCTTGCTCATCAGCGTCTTGTTGTTGTCGTCGTACAGGCACTCCACGTCCAGGGGATGGACGGGAGTGAACCGCTGGTCTGGCGCCTTTGGTTGCAGCGGGTTGGCGTCGCGTTCATCCATGGTCAGCCCTCCCGGCGATTCCACAGGTCGCGCAGCCGAGGCTTGGCTGAGTCCAGGCAGGGAAAGACCAGGATTGTGCTCGCGCCGCACTTCTCGCACTCGATGTACTCGGCGCCATCGTTCTCTAGCTCCTGTTCGCCAGCAACGCACTCGCCGAACCGCGCAGGGCTGCCGCAGAACGGGCAGGGTTTAAGGTCATCCATATGCACTCCTTTCCACACGTTAATCCGTTTTCAGACTATAGCCCGGCAAGGAAGGAATCCACATGGAAATCCGGAGAGCCAAGATTTTCGGCTAGTACCTGTCGCAGCGGTGGGCTGATCGTCATCCATTCCTCCAGTACGCTGAGCGCGTACATCTCGCTCTCGGCCATGTTCCCTCGCCCCCTTTTATGGGAGTGTCATGCCGAATGCTTCCCGTGGATGGGTTGACGATTTCCCGCTGATGGGAAACAATGGGTCATGAGCACGATCCTTGACCCCCTTGTGAAGCGACTCCGGTCGGTCCCTTCGTCATCCTGGGAAGCCATCGCCGAGGCTGCGGGCTGCGCAAAGACGCTGCCCCGCAAGCTGGCGACACGCGACCGGACGAATCCGGGTGTGCAGACGATTCAGCCGCTGGTGGACTTCTTCGCCAAGGTGGATCGCGGCGAGGCCCAGATGCCGCCTGCCCTGATCGGCCAGGAAGGCGCGCCAGCCGCGGCGACGCAAGGGGAGGCCTGACCCATGCAATGCCCCTTCTGCCCCACCTACAGCGGCGACCTGTTCGGCCTGTCGCTGCACCTTGAAGACGCTCACCCTGAGCACCAGTCGGCCGTGGTCGTCGGCGTGATCGGCGAACTCCCCGTGATGGAGTGCGACATCGACGCGATCTACCGCAACAGGCCGGATCTGGTGAAGGGAAGCCATGCGGCGCAGTGTGCCGAAGCGGGCGCTGCAGGTGAATCCACCGAACGTAGGTGCGTTTCTTTCCAGTGTTCAAACAGGGGGCACAACTTGTGACTGTTGCCGCCCTGTTCGCCCGCGCCGACAGCATCTACAAGACGCTGCCCGATGTCGAGGTCTACGACATGGAGCGCGATGCCCGCACCTACGATGGCCCGTGGCCGGTGGTGGCTCACCCGCCATGCCGCTCCTGGGGTGCCTTTGCGATGTTCGCCAAGCCCCGCGCCGACGAGCGCAACATTGCGCGCTTGGCTGTTGCGCTGGTGCGCGAGTTCGGTGGTGTGCTGGAACACCCGGAGCGTTCAACGCTGTGGCCCGCCCAAGGCCTGCCAGCGGTGGGTCAGCGCGACCAATGGGGCGGATGGACGCTGGTGATCGATCAGCACTGGTGGGGACATCGCGCGCAGAAGCGGACGATGCTCTACATCGTGGGCTGCGAGCCTTCGGCCATCCCTGACATGCCGATGAAGCTGGGCCGGGCTGAGTACGTCGTCGGCGATGTCGGCCGCGCCTCTCGTGGAGATGACCGACCGGAAATCAGCAAGGCTGAGCGCGAGCACACCCCCCCCCAACTGGCCGCGTGGCTTGTCGATCTGGCAAGCCGCTGCGCGCGTGTCAAGAACACGGAGGCCGCATGACCACCCCACGTCGCCCCTGGCTGAAGCCCGGCTTCACCTTCTCCCTCGTACCCGTGGGGCCGCCCGGCTTTGAGAGTCGCATCGACCCGCCCGACCGCACCGAGAAATCGCGCGCCGTGATGGCCGCGAAGAAGCAGGCTCAACGCGCTGCGGCTGTGGCTGCTGGCGGCGATCCCACCGAGCCGCCGATGTATCGCAAAGGGGGTGCGCGATGAGCTACGAATCCTTTGTCGCCAGCAAGCTAGGCATCGTGCAGGCGACCGGCCTGAAGGCGTTCAACATGCCCGGCAGTCTGTTCCCTCATCAGTCCGCACTGACCGCATGGGCGCTGCGCCGTGGCCGTGCTGCGATCTTCGCAGACACGGGCCTTGGCAAGAGCCGGATGCAGCTTGCATGGGCTGATGCTGTTCAGCGTGCAACGAAGCGGCCGGTGTTGATCCTGGCGCCGCTTGCAGTGGCCCAGCAGACCGCACAAGAGGGCCTGAGCCTTGGTGTTGAGGTGTCGCACGTCAAAGACGGTAGCGAGTCCCATGCCGGCATTGCGATCACCAACTATGACCGGCTGCATCGCTTTGACCCGGAGAAGTTTGGCGGGGTGGTGCTGGACGAGTCGAGTTGCATCAAGCACCACGACGCGAAGACCTTGCGCACCTTGTTGGATGCGTTCAAGTTCACGCCGTTCCGCCTGTGTGCAACCGCGACCCCGGCGCCGAACGATTGGACCGAGCTAGGCACGCATGCCGAGTTCCTGGGCGTCTGCACGCGGCAGGAAATGCTGGCCGAGTTCTTCACCCATGACGGCGGTGACACGTCAGTCTGGCGCCTGAAAGGCCATGCGCGGCACCAGTTCTGGAAGTGGGTCTGCCAGTGGGGTGCGCTGGTTCGCCGGCCGTCTGACCTGGGCTTTGATGACAGCGCGTACAACCTCCCGCCGCTGCACATCCACGAGCACACCGTGGAAACCGAAATGGCAACCAACGGGATGCTGTTCGCCATGGAAGCGCAAACCCTGAGCGAGCGGCGCGATGCCCGGCGCACAAGTCTGGATGACCGGGTGAGCGAGTGTGCATCCATCGTCAACGCCGACCCTGAGCCGTGGATTGTCTGGTGCGACCTGAACGCTGAAGGCGATGCGCTGCGCGCTGCTATTCCCGGCGCCGTCGAGATTCGCGGCAGCGATGACAGCGAGACAAAAGAGCAACGACTGGCCGACTTTGCTGCCGGCAGGATTCGAGTCCTCATCACCAAGCCGTCTATTGCTGGATTCGGCCTGAACTGGCAGCACTGCGCACGCATGGCCTTCGTCGGCGTGACTGACTCTTTCGAGGCCTATTACCAGGCCGTCCGCCGCTGCTGGCGGTTCGGTCAACAACGCGATGTGCATGTGCATCTGTTCAGCAGCGCAGCTGAGGGCGCCGTCGCGGCAAACCTCAAGCGCAAAGAGCGAGACGCGATGCAGATGGCCGAGAGCCTGAGCGCAGAGACGCGCGGGGCCGTCATTGCATCGGTCAAAGGGACCGTCCGAGAAACCAACACCTATGGCGCCGACAAGCCCGTCGCTGTGCCGTCATTCCTCAGGGGAGAAGCTGCATGAACTGCATCGATCAAGTCATCACCGACCGCTATGCCGCCTATCGGGGCGACTGCGTGGAAGTCCTCAAGGGTCTACCGGATCACTCGGTCGGGTTCTCGATCTTCTCGCCCCCGTTTGCGAGCCTCTACACCTACAGCAACAGCCCGCACGACATGGGCAACGTGCGCAACGATGCCGAGTTCTTCGAGCATTTCGATTTCCTCATCGCCGAACTGCGGCGCGTGATGAAGCCTGGCCGCAACGTGTCATTCCACTGCATGGACATGCCCGCCAGCAAGGAACGGGATGGTCACATCGGCCTGAAGGATTTCCCTGGCGACCTGATTCGCGCGTTCCAGCGACACGGGTTCATCTTCCACGCCAAGGCCACGATCTGGAAAGACCCGGTTACAGCGATGACCCGCACCAAGGCGCTGGGCCTGCTGCACAAATCGATCCGCGAGCGTTCGGAAATGTGCCGCCAGGGCATCCCCGACTACCTCATCACGATGCGCAGCCCTGGCGAGTCGGAGCACGTCACCCACACGGCGCAGGAGTTCCCGGTTGACCTGTGGCAGCGGTACGCGAGCCCGGTCTGGATGGACATCAACCCGTCCGACACCCTGCAATACATGAGCGCCCGCGAGAACGACGACGAGAAGCACATCTGCCCGCTGCAACTTGAAGTCATTCGGCGCGGCGTGATGTTGTGGACGAACCCCGGAGACATCGTTCTCAGCCCTTTCATGGGCATCGGCAGTGAGGGCTATGTCGCGCTGGAAATGCGCCGCAAGTTCATCGGCGTGGAGTTGAAGGAGAGCTATTTCAAGCAGGCGGTGGGCAACCTGGCCGCCGTCACCGAGAAGGGTCGCGATCTGTTTGCAGAGGCCGCGTGAGCAACCTCTACAACCCCACGCGCGACTTGACAGCCGCACAACCTGGCGCTGGCCTGGGCCTGACTTCGTTGTTCCAGTGTGGGAGGTGTTCGCGCCGTGGCAGCACGATGGGGCGCCGGCTGAAGCGCGTTCGCGGCATGAAGACGTGGGTTTGTGCGGCGTGTGCGCTGAAGATGGAGAAGGCGGCGCCGTGAGCAAGAAGAACGACACATGGATGCCGCTGTACATCGGCGACTACCTGGCCGACACATCGCGCCTGTCCACCGAGCAGCACGGGGCCTACCTGCTGATCCTCATGGACTACTGGCGCAACGGCCCGCCGCTGGACGACGACGAGGAGCTGGCCAGCATCAGCAAACTGTCGCTGCAGCAGTGGCGCAAGCACGCCGCCAAGCTGCGGTCCATGTTTGAGCCGAGGGATGGCCGACTGACACAGAAACGAGCCGACCAGGAGCGGCAAAGGGCAGGGCTCATCAGTAGCAAACGCAGCGAAGCCGGGAAGGCGGGGGCAGCGGCGAAGTGGGGAAAAACAGATGGCAAAGCTATGGCAAATGCTATGGCAAATGGCATGGCAAACGTCCAACAAAACGATGGACCGTCACAGTCACAGATACCTAAGACAGAAAACACAGAGCGCGCAGCAACCTCAACGGTTGTCCCGCGCGCTTCTGATCCGGAGACGGATGGCCACACCCCAACCCCGGCCGGGCTGGTCTGCAGGGCGATGAAATCGCAGGGCCTGGCTGCAGTGAACCCCGGGGATCCGAGGCTGTTGGCGCTGATCGCTCAGGGCGCAACGCTGGACGAGTTCGAAGGCCTGGCAGCCGAAGCCGTCGAGAAGCGCAAAGGCTTCGGCTGGGTGCTGTCGGTGCTGGCGGCACGGCGACAGGATGCCAGCGAGATTCGCTTGGCAGCAGCAACGAAACACGACGTTTTTGCGGGAGCGAAATGATGCGAGGACATGACCGGATCATCGCCCTGCGCCTGAGGGGCGGCGTGCCGTCCTGCGGGGTGCATGTGGCCACCGACGATGCTGACTCGCACTGGCCAGCCGTCTGGCAGAAGTTGTGCCGAGACCTGGGCATGCGCCCCAGCGCCTACGAGGTTCACATCGGCCAGGCCGAGAACCTGCGGACGCTGGACCTGCGCTTTGCCATCGGGATCGATGTGCAGGTCACCGGCATGCTGTCTATCCGAGTTCATGCCGTGGTGGCGGCTTTCACCCGGGCTGGCGCCAGGACCGTCCGCGGTCTGGTGTCGATCCCGAAGGGCCGCGAGTCCGAGGTGATCGAGGTCATCGACGGGGCAGGGGGTGCGCTGTGGCTCGCATGATCGACCCCGACGAAATCGACTTCGGCGCGTACATGCGCCAGACCGAGCCGGCGATGAAGGTGCGCGAGGCCTCCGTCTTTGCCGAGGAGCTGGCCGCCGAGTTCGTGCCCCGGACCTACACCCGAAGCACCGCCGCGATGCACAGCACGAAGCTGGGCCGTGAGTTGGAGCACCGGCCGGGTGAGGTGACCGTTTGGGCCGGGTACAACGGGCACCGGAAGTCGATGCTCACCGGCCAGGTGGCGGTCGATCTGTGCGCTTCCGGGCAGCGCGTTCTGATGGCTAGCATGGAAATGCAGCCAGGCCGCACGCTGGGCCGCATGGCTCGCCAGGCGCTGGCCGCTTCCTGCCCCAGCCGGCGCATGACGGACGAGTTCAGCCGCTGGACCGATGGCCGGCTGTGGATCTTCGACCACATCGGGCGCCTGAACCCGCGGCTGTGCATGGCCGTTCTGCGCTACTTCGCCGATGAGTTGCAGGGTCAGCATGTGTTCATCGACTCGATGATGATGGTCTGCGCCAGCGAGGAAAGCCTGGACGAGCAGAAGCAGTTCACCACCGACTTGATCCGCTGCGCCGTCGAGACCGGGCTGCACATCCACCTGGTGGCGCATTGCCGCAAGCCCCAGGACGACAGCAAGCCCCCGACGAAGTACGACCTGCGCGGGTCCGCTGCGATCAGCGACCAGGCGCACAACGTCGTGACCGTGTGGGCGAACAAGGACAAGGCCCGCCGCGTGGCCGAAGACCACAACGACTCATCTGCGCTGGACCAGCCCGATGCCATGGTCACGGTCGAGAAGCAGCGCAATGGTGAGTTTGAGGGACGGCTGAAGCTGTGGTTTGACCACGCGACGTTTCGATTTATGAACGACCGAGGCTCACGGGTTGAGCCGTTGATGACGATTCAGCAGGAGGAAATCCAGTGACGATCCACAACACCGCGCGCGCGCATTTGGACCACGACAACCCCTGGGGCCTGACAAAGCGCCAGGCCGAGACGATGGATGCGCTGTGCCGAACCGGGTGCCACAAGCTGGTGGCGCGCGAGCTGGGCATCGGCCTCAAGGCCGTCGAAACCAACATGTGGCGCGTCCACGAGAAGATTCCCGGAGCCAACCGCGTGCAGCGCATCCTGGCCTGGGACCGCTGGCGCCGTGGGGGTGCGGCATGATCGTCATCGGCATCGACATCGGCGTGACCGGCGCCCTGACCGCCGTCGACTCGCGCGGCAGTTGCCAGATCCGCGACCTGCCCACGCAGGAGGTCGAGACAAAGGCCAAGGCCGGCACCAGGGCGATGGTGAAGCGCCGGCTCTGCCCCGTCGGCCTGATGCGCCTGCTGCGCGAGTTCGTCCCTGCCGGCGAGTTCGGCCTCGCGCTCTACGAGGACGTGCACAGCATGCCCGGCGACAGCGGGCCATCCGGGTTCAGCTTGGGCGAGTCGCGCGGCGTGGTGCGTGCGGTGCTGGAACTGGCGCGCATGGATGCCAGGGCGGTGCAGCCCCAAACATGGCAGCGGCACTACGGGTTGATGCTGCAGCGCGAAGACCGCGAGACCGATGCCGAGTATTCGGCCCGCAAGAAGGGCGCGGCACGCGAAAAGGCCCGGACCCTGTACCCCGGTGCCGCTTCGATGCTGGCCCGCGTGAAGGACCACAACCGGGCGGACTCGGTGCTGATCGCGCACTACGGTCTGGGGGTGTTGGCATGAGCGTCGTCATCAACGGCATCGAATACGTGCCGCGGCTGAACCTGAAGCCAAACCAAGAGCTCGGCAGCTTCGGCGAAGCCATCAAGGCATGCCGCAAAGCACAGAAGCTCTCGCTTGAGGCCGCCGCCGCGTCCATCGGCTGTACGAAGTCTCACTTGTGGAACCTTGAGAAAGGCAACTCATTGCCGGGCCTTGTGATGGCCTACCGCATGGCCGAAACCTATGGGGTTCCGCTGCTTACCCTGGCGCTGTGCGCGTCCGAGGTGCCGGAGACGGCGAAGGAGGCCGCGTGATGCTCATCCTCCGACGCCTGGGCCGCGGCAACGACACGCAGACTCCGAACAATCCATAGCCACCATGCAACCCACATCCTGCCCCGACTGCACAACCGCCAAGGCCCGGCCCTGGCACGGCTTCACATCCGGCTGCCGGGGATGCGACGCCCGCGCTCTGAGCCGGTCGCCGCACGTTTTCGAGAGCCGGCGCCGCAACAAGCAAACGCCCGAGTACAGAGCCGCGCTGGCACTGGCCGGGCTGACGCATGCCGATGTGCTGGAAGCGGGCAGGACTGACGCGATCAGAAAGGACGGAACGACATGAAACTCTCACAGGCGCTGGAAATCATCGCCCAGCAACCGCCAGGGCCTTTCCGTATTTCCTACGAGTTCAGCGATGGCCGTTCTGTGACGTATACCGCCTTCCCATCACACGCTGAACGGCCGCAGGAGCCGGGGCTGCATAGCCTGCAGCACGCATGGGAACTTGCAGAGCGTTTTGCTGCAGCCGCGCCAGATGGATACCGAAACATCACCGTTGTCGGTCCGAACTTCAAGCCTGTAACGCCCGGCCTGTTTCTTCGTCAGCACCCACCATCAGCAGCGGCGGGCGAACGGGCGCAATGGCGCCGTTTGTTCGACGCAGCACAGAGAGTGACGACAAGCGGCGCGAATGACGAGCCGGTTTTCTTCCGGGTGCCTGTTCGCACGATGGAAGAGTTGGCGCTGTCCTTGGACGCCATCGGAAAAACGGAAGGGCCGCGACCATGAACCTCGCCCAAGACGAACGCGTGAACTGGCAGGCCGTGCTGCAGGCGCTGCGCGACCACGGCTACGGCGACGCCCATGTCGCCAGGCGCATCGGTGCGACCCGCCAGCGCGTGCGCAAGTGGCGCGAGATCCACACCCAGCCACGGCACGACGATGGCGAGCGCCTGCTGGCCATGTGGGCCGAGGTGACGCGGCAGCCGAGGGACACGGCGCCGAGGATCTGCATCGCTGACGACTTCGAGGAGTGACCGCGGGTAAGAAATTCCCAATCACCGGGGGCACATTGGGCGCGCTTGAGCGCAACCCCAACCCGAGGCCCCACGATGACCGAAGAGACGCAGACCGCAGCCCCGACCCCAACCCGCCGCGCTGCGGCCCGCGTTCCGGGCGAAGCGCCGGAGGCAGCGCAGACCGATACCCCCGAGGTCGCCGCCGACCCGGCGCAGGGGGAAGAGCCGACCACGGCCACCACCCGGTTCTCGATCCCGGATTTCCGCCACAAGTCGGCCATCGCTGCCAAGGCCTGGTTCGAGGCCAACCCGAACGCGCCGAAGCGCGGCGTGCTGACCCATGACGGCTGGTATCTGCCCGAGGGCGCCCACGCCATCGCTGGCGGTCAATCGGTGCGCTGACCATGTGCGCGCCGGAAATCAGCTTCGGCCTGCTGGGTGGGCGGTCTTCCGGCTCATCGTCCAGCGGCAACTCTGCTGCCGAGGCTGCCAAGGCCCGCGCCGAGGCGGCCAACAAGGCGAACGCTGCCCTCGCTGCCGATCAGATGCGCCGCCGCAAGCAGGCCAATCTGCTGGCCGGTGGCGCCGCTGACGAGACCCTGGGCGGCCCGACCGGGCTGGCTGGTGGCCGCACTGGTGGCCTGCCGAACCTGCTGGGCGCCGGCGCCGTGCGCTACGACAGCGTGACCGGCAAGTCGGCTGCCGGTGCTGGTGGCGGATCCGGTGCGTTGGGCAGCTATGCCCTGCAAAGCAAGCGCGGGGTGTCTCTCTGATGGCCGCAGATGTCGCAGCGCTGACGCGCCGCCTGGGGCAACTCAAGTCCGATCGGCAGCAGCATGAGCCGACCTGGCAGGAATGTTTCGACTTCAGCCTGCCGAAGCGCGGCATCGGCCTGAACGGCGGCAGCACGACCGACCCGGCTGGCCAGGCCGCGACCAAGCGCGCCGAGCTGCTGGACGGCACCGCGACCGATGGCGTGACGACTCTCGCCGCGGCCATCGTGGGCGGAACGACGCCAGCCTCTGCTCGCTGGTTCGAGATCGAGATCGAGGGCGCCGACGACGCTGGCAAGCAGTGGGCCGACGCCGAAGCGACTGCGCTGCACGCCGACATCCACGGCAGCAACTACGACAGCATCGCCGCCGAGGCAGCGCAGGACATCGTGTGCGCTGGCTGGATGCCGCTGTTTATCGACGCGAAGCCGGGCGCAGGTCTGGTGTTCGACGAATGGCCGTTGCACCAGTGCTACATCGCATCCAGCCAGCCGGGCGGCCCGGTCGACACGATCTTCCGCGAGTACACACAGACGGCCGAGCAGTGCGTCGCGCAGTACGGCGCCAAAGTGTCAGCCGCCGTGTCGAAGGCTGCAGCCGAGCATCCCGACAAGCCGATCACCCTGCTGCGCGCGATCTACCCGCGGGCCAACGGACAAGATGGCGCACGCTTGGCGATGGGCCTGCCGTTCGCATCGGTCACGTTCGAGGTCGAGTCCAAGCTGCTGCTGCGCGAATCGGGGTATCACGAGTTCCCGGTCATCGTGCCGCGCTGGTCGCTGCTGCCGGGCTCGGTCTACGCTACCGGCCGCATGCTGGACGCGCTGCCTGACGAGAAGGAGCTGTGCGAGCTCAAGCGCATGGAAAAGCAGGCCGCCGCGCTGAACATCCTGCCGCCGTTCAAAGCCACGGACGATGGCGTGCTGAACGTCGGCAGCATCAAGCGCTTGCAGTCGGGCCGGCTCTACGCCGTGGCCGACATGGACAACATCCAGCCGATCACGACGGGCGCGAACATGCAGCTTGCCGTCAGCGACGAGGAACGCCTGCAGCGCGCGATCCGCCGCATCCTGATGGCTGACCAGCTGCAGCCGGCCGACGGCCCTGCGATGACGGCCACCGAGGTGCATGCCCGTGTGGCCCTGATCCGGCAGATGCTGGGCCCGATCTATGGCCGTCTGCAAGCCGAGTGGCTGGCGCCGATGGTGATCCGCTGCTTCATGCTGAAGTTCAGGGCGGGCGGCATGGCACCTCCTCCCGACAGCATTGCGGGCAAGCCGTTCACGGTCAAGTTCATCGGCCCGAACGCCCGGGCTCAGCGCTTGGAGGATGTCACCGCGATGGACCGCCACGAGACCGGGCTGATCGGCATCGCCACAGCGACCGGAAAGGTCGAGATCCTGGACCAGTACGACTGGGACGAAGCCGCGCGCACGAAGGCCGAGTTGCTGGGCGTGCCACGGAAGTTGATTCCCGACGCCCGCGACGTGGCCAAGGTCCGCGCAGCACGCGCCCAGGCCCAGGCCGAGCAGCAACAGCAGGCGATGGCGCAACAAGCCCAAACCACCATGATCGACGCGGCCGGCAAGCGCATGGCCGCCGCAACTTGAGGACCACACCATGGCCGCACTCGTTACCGCCCTCGATACCACCTTCACCCCTGCCGCGGGCGACTTCATCGCGCAGTCCACCGGCGCACCGGCCAACCTGCTGCGCAAGACCGCCAACGGTGCGGCCGACTTTGCGCTGGTGGGCGTGGTCGCTGCCGGTCAGGGGGTCACGGTCTCCAACCCGGTGGCTGGCGCTGTCTACAAGTTCACGGCCGTGTCCGGCACGCCAACCGTCCGCGCTGACCAATGATCCGCCCGCCGTTCCAGCAGGTCGTCCGCAGCCCGCTGGTACAGCCGCTGCGGGGCGAGAAGGCCGCAGCCTACGTCGAGCCGGTGGCCACCACGCTGGCCGACATCGCCGCCTACAACGTCACAGCCAAGAGCTGGGCGACGATCCCGTGGGGGCCTGAGACCTGGTACGAGGGCGGCCTGCCGCGTGGCCAGTGGGTCGACGTGGATCTCCCGGCGACGGCGGCCCCGGTCAACGGCCACCCGTGCGTGCTGTGGTTCCACCCGAACGGCATGAGCAAGGATCTGACCGACACGCAGGTCATCAATCAGAAGGCCGCGGCGCTGGCCAACGGCTTCGCGTTCCTGTCGTTCGAGTTCAGGCATCCGGTGCCGAACGTCGACCTCGGAGCGCCCCACTACGACGCCGGCCTGGCCATTCAGTACGCCCGGGGGCTGGCTGTCGCGCTGAACCTGGACAAGACCAACTTCTTCGGCATGGTGCAGTCGCGCGGCAATCTGGCCTTGTGGCAGACGCTGCAGCCGGACATGCAAAACCTGACGGGCCCGACCTGGGCCAGCCGGCAGTCGTCGAAGCTCAAGGCGATCTGGAGCTACCAAGGCCAGACCACCTACAGCACCACGGAGATGGCGAACACCTTCATCGTGGCCGGCGACCGCGCGACCTTCATCGCCACCTACCCGGATGACCCGCGCTGGGGATCCGCGCTGCAGTCGGTGCCGACGGCAGGCAGCTTGCCCCCGCTGGTCATGCGCCACCGTGATGCCTACCCGGCCGGCCTCGTGGCCTGGACAGCCTTCGACGAGCACTTCCCCGGCTTCGGCCAGGCGATGGGCGCCGCGTACACGGCAGCCGGCCAGGGCTCGAAGTTCACGGGCGCAGACAACATCGTCGGCAATGCCGCATGGACCGGGATGCTGACGTGGTTTGCGGGGCAGCTGTGACATCGCGCAGCAAGACGCAGAAGCACAGTCCCAAGGCCCGCCCGCAGAAGCCACGCCCGGCCAAGCCCAAGCAATGACCAGCCCCAGCACCTATCAGGCGATCTTCGAGCACGACAGACGCGGCGCGGCCGTCCTTGAGGACCTGATCCACCGCTTCGGCCGGAACCCCTACGTGCGCGGCGGCCTGGAGGCCCAGCGAGAAACCGACTTCCGAGCGGGCCAGAAGGCGGTCATCGACCACCTGCTGCGACAGATCAACCTGGCCAATGGCCACACCGACGACGGCGGCCCCGTCGAACTGAAACCGGAGTGATTCCCCAATGTTCAAGAGGCACCACCATGTCTACAGCCAAGAGGATGCGGGCGCGGGTTCTGGCGGCGGCGACGGAAGCCCAGCAGCCAGCGCGACGGCCCCAGGCGGCGATGCGTCGGCGGCGGCAGGCGGCGCAGGAAGTGGCAGCCCTGCCGGAAGCGCAGCAGCTCCCGCCAGCGGCAGCCAAGCGACGCAAGCCACGGGCGAACCGAACATCCTTGCTGCGGCAGCGGGGCTGAACGATGGCGCGCTGTCTGACAAGGTGCCCGAGCAACTTCGGGTCATGAAGGCCGACGGCACGCTCGACGTCGAAGCCTCGGCGGCGAAACTGGCCGACAGCTATGCGGCGCTGACCGCGCGCATGCGTGAGACCGGCGCGCCACCGAAGGAGGCCAGCGAGTACACGGTGACGGTGCCCGAGGCGCTTGATGGCAAGTGGAGCCCGGACACCGACGAGGGTGTCACGGCATTCCGCGAGAAGGCCCTGGAAATGGGCCTGACGCAGAAGCAGTTCGACGGCGTGATGTCGGCCTACCTGGAGCGCATCCCCGGCCTGGTCGAACAGACCGTCACCAAGGCCCACGACAACGCGGTGACCGAACTGCAGAAGCATTGGCCCAGCACGGCGCAGATGCAGCAGGGGCAACGCAACGCATACAAGGCCGTCAACTCGTTGATGGGCGCCGAGACGGATGCTGTCATCGAGCAGCTCGGGAACAACCCGCTTTTCCTGCGCATGGCGGCCAAGTTCGGCGAGCAGATGGGAGAGGACGGCAACGTGCCCAGCGGTGGCGCGGCGGGCAGCGCCTACGCCGGTAAGAACGCACAGCAGCTCATGAATGAGCCGGCATACACAGACCCGAAGCATCCAGACCACCAAGTTGTCAGCATGCTGGTTGCGATTTCGTATGCAACCAAGGCAGGAGACTACGCCGAGGTCAAGAGGCTGCGCGAGGCCATGGCCAGAGGCAGCGCGTACCAGATGGCGTAAGGGTAAGAAATTCCCAACCGGGTGCCGCAACATGCGCGGCATCCGGCCACCCCGGCGAGGTGGAACAACCGGCAAGCCCGCTCACTGGCGACCCTGCTGCCGGGGCTTTGAGCGAGATACCGGGCCAGGCATGACCTGAACAACCCGAACGGCGATTGGCTTTCACGCAATCACTTTTCGGAGTTCACACCATGCCGCAAAGCATCCCCCAGCACTTCGTCCAGCAATGGGACGATACCGTCAAGCTGCTGTCTCAGCAGCGGGAATCCCGCCTCGAAGCCGCGTGCACCGACAAGGGCACGATCACGGGCGAGTCGTTCACCCACAACCAGCTCGGCGCGCTCGAAGACACGCCGGCCAACACCCAGCGCCACGGTGACACCACCTGGAGCGATGCGGCGCACACGACCCGCGTTGCGCTGATGCAGGACTTCTTCCAGGCCCTGCCGGTGGACCGCGCCGACGTGCCGAAGCTGCTGGCCAACCCGGCCACCACGACCTACCCGACCAGCCTGCGCGCTGCCTGGAACCGCCGCAAGGACAAGATCCTCTTTGCGGCGCTGCTGGGCTCGGTGCAGTTCAAGGACGGTTCGAGCGTGGCTCTGCCGGCTGGCCAGAAGATCGCTGCCGGTGGCACCGGCTTCACCAAGGCCAAGATCATCCAGGCGAAGAAGCTGTTCCGCGCCAACGAGACCGACGGCATCGAGGACGGCGAGGAGCTGTACATCACCTACAACTCCGAGATGCTGGAGGACATCCTGAGCGACACCCAGCTCACGAGCGCCGACTTCATGGCCGGCAAGATGCTTCAGGACGGCGCCGTCGGTGGCAAGTGGATGGGTTGCACCTGGATTCCCTACGAGGGCATCCTGAACGTGTCGGGCACCTACTCGACCGCGATGTGGTGCAAGTCCGGCCTGGTGAAGGGCACAGGCTTCGTCGAAGGCACGGCCGGCATCCGCAAGGACAAGAAGAACACCATGCAGGTCGACATGGCCGGCTCGTTCTCTGCCCTGCGCGCGGAAGAGAAGAAGATCGTTCAGATCAGCTTCGTCTGATCGTCGCAACCCCAACACACAGGAGCCTGAATCATGGCTGAAGTCCTTTCCAAGCAGGCCGCCCGCGCGGCTACCCCCGGTTCCACCGGCTACAACAAGCGCATTGCTGCCGATCAGGGCCGGCTGACGGTCTTTGTCTTGACCTCGCCCGACATCGTGACCTGGGCCAACGGTGACACCGTGGCGGGCGGCGTTCCGATCCCCATCGGCACTCGCTTCCTGAACGGCGCCAGCGTGGTCTGCACCGCGATGGGCGCCAGCGTCGTGATGGACGTGGGCATCCGCAACTTCGACACGAAGGTCGCCATCGACGCTGACGGCATCTCTGCCTCGGTGAACGTGGCGGCGGCCGGCTCGAAGAACGCCAACGGCGGCGCGCTGGTGGGTGCTGGCGTCGAGTACGTGACCACCGAAGTGGCCGAGATCTACGTGACCCTGAGCGGCGCCACGCCGACGGCGAACGCGCAGTTCCGCCTCGAAGTGCCGGTGATCCTGGCCGGCTGATCCTGATCGCTCTGCTCCTTGAGCACGCGGCCCGCGCCGGCATCGGCCGGGCCGCTTTTTTCTGAGGCTCACCGATGACCGTTTCTGCCGTCTCCATCTGCTCGAACGCGCTGCTCCGACTCGGTGACAAGCCGATCGCGTCGTTTACCGAGTCCGACGTTCGAGCGACCCGCTGCGCCAACCTGTGGCCGGACGTGCGAGACGACATCCTCCGGGCCAAGCCCTGGACCTGCGCGCGCAAGCGGGTGCTGCTGGCGCCGTTGGCAGACTCGACGCCGGCCTTCGGCTATGCCTACGCCTTCCAGAAGCCGGCCGACTGGCTGCGCACCATCCAGGTGGGCTACAACGGCGAGGTTACCGACTTCGCCGACGAGTCCGGCCAGATCCTGGCCAACGTGACCGCGCTGCCGCTGATCTACACCTGGCGCAACGAGAACCCGGCCCTGTGGGACGCGGCGCTGGTCAACGTGATGACCGCGGCCATGTGCGCCCAGCTCGCCTATCCGGTGACGCAAAGCGCCTCGGTCGAGTCCAACAAGCTGGCGATTCTGGAGCAGGCCCTGCGCCGCGCGGGCGCTCTGTCTGGACAAGACGACGGGCCCGACTCGCTGGGCGACTTCGACCTGATCGCCTCGCGCTTCGCTGGCCGGGCCCGCTGACATGCCGCGCCTGCAACCGATCCAGACCAACTTCACCGCGGGCGAGCTGTCGCCCCTGGTGCGAGGCCGCGTCGACCTGCAGCAGTATGCCAACGGCGCGCAGCTCATCGAGAACGCCTATCCGGTCATCCAGGGCGGCGTCTTCTCCCGGCCGGGCACGACATACCGGGCGCAGATCAAGAGCAACGCCCGGGCGCGCCTGGTGCCCTTCGTGCGCAACCGCAGCACGGCCTACGTGCAGGAGTGGGGCGCCGGGTACATGCGACTCTTCAAGGACGGCGCCGCTGTCGGCGCGCCAGACGAACTGGCCACGCCCTACACCTACAACCAAGTCAAGGCGATGGACTACGCGGCCGACGCCGACACGGCTTACCTCGCGCACCCTGACGTCTACCCGCAGCGCCTGCGCCGGTTTGCCGATGACCGCTGGCAGATCGCCGCCTGTCCGTTCACGGCTGAACCGTTTTCCGAGGTGGGCACGCGCCCGACCGCGAATCTCACGCTGTCGCTGAAAACGGTGGGCGCCGGCCGCACGGCCACGGCGAGCGCTCCGACCTTCCTGGCTGCTGACGTCGGCCGCGCCATCTTGTCGGGCCCTGGCATTGGCGTGGTGACGGCCTACACCGACTCGACGCACGTCACCATCGAGATCACGGCCGAGTTCGACTCGACGGCCGTCACCTCGCAGACCTGGACGCTGGACGCGAGCCCGCAAACCGGCTGCCTGCCCAGCGCGTTTGAGCCGGTGGGCGCATCGATCACACTGACGCTGGACGACGACGGATGGCGCGCCTCTGAAGCCGACGGCTTCGTGCGGATCAATGGCGGCCTGTGTCGAATCACCGGCATCGTGTCGGCCAAGGTGGCAAACGCCACCATTGTCAAGGACCTTGCAGCGGCCACGAAGGCGCCGAAACTGGCCTGGGCGGTGCTCACCGATCAATGGTCAGTGGCCACCGGCTACCCCCGCACGGTGAGCCTGCACCAGCAGCGTCTCATCTACGCAAGCTCGACCGAGTACCCGCAGACCGTGTGGGGCAGCCGCATCGCCGAGCCGCTCGACTTCACGCTGGGCACCGACGACGACCTGGCCTATTCGTTCACGATCAGCAGCGACGACAACAACGAGATCACTTGGCTGGCCACCGCGCGCGACCTGATGGCGCTCAGTGCCGGGTGCGAGTACAGCCTGCGCGGCGGCGTCGAGAAGCCGATCACGCCGACGAACGTCACGATCACCCCGCAAACCGACCACGGCAGCGCCGCCGTCCGGCCGGTGCAGGTACGGCGCGAAACCGTCTTCGTGCAGGGCGCCGGGAAGAAGCTCCGCGGCCTGTCCTACCGCTACGACATCGACGGCTACGACGCGCCGGATCTGCTGGCCCTGGCTGCGCACCTGGTCGAGCGCGATGAGGACACCGGCGAGCAGCTATCCATCGTTGACCTGTGCTACCAGCGCGAGCCGCACGGCCTGCTGTGGGCGGTGCGTTCCGACGGCAAGCTGCTGTCCTGCACGCTGGACCGGGCGCAATCAGTGGTGGCCTGGGCTCGGCATGACGTCGGCGGCCAGGTCGAGAGCATCTGCTGCGTTCCGTCTGGCGCCAGTGACGTGGTTTACATGATCGTCAAGCGCACGGTTGATGGCTCGGCGCGGCGCTTTCTGGAGTCGATCGACATGACCACCAGCAGCACGCGCCTGTCGGAAGTAAACGGCATGCAGCTCGACTGCGGCGTGATGCTGTACGACGCCGACGGCAGCACCACCTGGACGCACCCGCAACTGGTCAACACCTTGGTTCAGGTGCTGGCCGACGGCAACTACATGGGCGAGTTCACCACCAACGGTGCCGGCCAGATCACGCTGCCGCGGGTTGCCTACTCGGTGCAGATCGGCCTGCCGTTCCGTTCGGCGGTGCTGCCCGTTACCCCCGAAGTGGGGACAGGCACCGGCACGTCGTCGGGCCAGGCCATGGCGACGGCCGACGTGACGCTGCGCATCGCGAGCACTGGGCCGATGTGGTGCAACGGACAGGAGTTCCCGGGCCGCGAGTTTGGGGTCGAGGTCCTGGACAAACCGCAGCCGCTGACCACGGGCTTGGTCAACGTCTCGGAATGGGGCTGGGAGAAGGGCACATCCGACCTGCTCATCGAGCGCCGGCTGCCGTTCCCGATGAAGCTGCTCAACATCATCCGGACGATGACCATCAATCAAGGCTGACCATGGACTTTCGGATTGATGTCATGAACCCTTCCGACGCGCTGGCGCTCGATCGCGACATCCGGCCCGCTGACGCTGCCGAGCTTGCGGCGGCCGGCCTTACAGCAGTGACCGCGCTGGAGTCTGCCAATGGCTGGGCGGCGTGGGATGGCGACACCCTGCTGGCGGTCTTCGGGGTGCAGCCGATGCCTGACGCGGAAGCCGTGGGCGTGCCCTGGATGCTCTGCACCAACCAATTGCGCCGGCTGTCGCGGCGGCATGTCCTGCTGCTGTCGCAGAACTTCGTCGTGGCGGCGCAGCGCGAGTTCAGGCGCCTGCAGAACTTCGTGCATCGGCACAACGCCCAAGCCGTCGGGCTGGTGCGCTGGCTGGGGTTCACCGTCGACACTGAGCCGACCGGGCCGGGCGGCAATTTCTACCTGTTTCACTGGAGCGAGTCCGATGTGTGAACCCACGACCATGATGATGGCGGCCACGGCGGTATCCGCTGGGGGGTCGATCATCGGCGGCCAGCAGCGCGGCGCCGAGCTGGACAGCCAGGCCGGCCAGGTGATGGCGGCCGGTGCTGATCAGGCCCGCAAGATCCGGCGCCAGACCCAGGCTGACCGCGGCGGCGCAGTGGCAGCGATGGCCGCCAGCGGCGTCAAGATCGGCGAGGGCAGCGCGCTGGAGACCGAGCGCCAGATCATGACCATCGGCGAAGAGGACGCCATGATGACGCTAATCGGTGCGCGGCAGCAGGCGCGCAGTCTGCGCAATCAGGCCAGCAGCGAGCGCCTGGGCGGGTGGCTGAACGCCGGTGCAACGGTGCTCGGTGGCGCCTCGAAGCTGCCGAGCTGGGGGGGCAGGTAATGGCTCGCATCCCTGTTCCCGTCGTCGGCCAGGTCGGCCCGCGCGTTGTCACCAACCCACGCGCCGGGATGATCGGCGACGCCTTGCAGAACCTCGGCCAGACCGGCATGCGGATCGCTGGCCAGGCCATCGACCAGCAGCAGGCCGACCAGGCGCAAGCCCAGCGCGAAGCAGCAGCCGAGGCGAAGCGCCAGGCTGCCGAAGAGAAGCAGCAGCGCGAGGCGGCCAACCGGGCACAGGCCACGGCCGCCATGAACGGGCTACGCGACGGCCTGACGGACCTGCACGACGAACTGCAGCAGGGCATCCTCGACGGCACGGTGCCCAAGGACAAGGCGGCCGAGGTCTGGCAGCAGCGCGCCAAGGATCTGGCCGCGCCAGCGCTGGAGAAGGTGACCGACCAGGCGCACCGCGGGCTGGTGCAGCAGGATTTCGACTTGCAATCGGCCCGGCTGGGCAACCGACTGCGCCGAGCCGTGACGCAGCGCGACCGCGAGGACGTGACGGCCGGCATCAATCAGACCCTGGAATCACTGGGCCGCCAGTATCAAGGCGACCCGGAGGCGACCACGGCCAAGGCCATGGCCACGCTGCAGCAGCTGGGCCCGCACTCGACGCTGAAGCCCGACCAGTTGGCAAAGCTGGGCCAGCAGTGGAAGGAGAACACGCAGTACACGGCCGCCTTCGAGCTCGTGAACCTGGCCAAGAACGACGGGAAGCTGCTGACCGCGGCCGAGAAGGCGCTGTCGAATCCGAAGTTCGCAGACCTGGACCCGCAGAAGCGCGCGGTGCTGGTCAGCCAGATCGATGCCCATCGGACGCGCCTGGCGCAACAGGCCGAGATCGCTGCCGCACGCGCTGACCGGGCGGCCGCGGCATCGCTGCGCAAGGCTGAGGCCGAGTTCCAGACCTTCCAGACGCTGGCCGACAAGGGCACTGCGCTGTCCCCCGAGTACATCGACCGCGTGACCCGGGCAACGGCGGGCACGCCCTATCAAGCCGGCATCAAGGCTGTGACGGCGCAAATCGCAGCCGTCGGCGGCCTGGCGGCGCAGTCGATCCCGACCCAGCAGGCCACACTCGACGCCATCAATGTCCAGATCGCCAAGCAGGGCCGGACGCCGGAACTGGAGGCGCGGCGCCAGCAGGTCGAGAAGGTGCTGAAGGGAAGCCGCGACGACCTGGCGGGCGAGCCGCTGCGCGCGGGGCTAGAGCGCGGCGTCATCACCGACCTGCAGCCACTCAACTTCGGCGGCGGCATCCCGGGCCTGTTGCAGCAGATCACCGGCCGCGTGCAGCAGGCCAACACAATCGGGCAGTGGGCCGGCAAGGCGGTCTCTCCGCTGCTGGCCAGCGAAGCCGAGCAGATGGCCAAGATCCTGCAAGGCATGCCCACCGACCAGCGCGCGCAGACGATCGCCACGCTGTCGGGCTCGATCGGCGCGAAACAGGCCCAAGCGATGGCGCTGCAGATGGACAATACCGACCGACCGCTGGCGCTGGCGCTGGCTGCCGGGTCCAGCATGACCACGGCCGGGCGGCCGACGTCCACGCTGATCCTGAAGGGCCAACAGGCGCTAAAAGACAAGGCGGCCAAGATCACGCCCGAGGACACCAAGGACATCGCGGCGGCCGTGGGCGAGTCCCTGAGCGGCAAGGCGCGCGAGGATGTGATCGAGGCGGCGAGCCTGATCCTGGCGGCGCAGCAGGTCGAAGGCGGCGCCAATGCAAAGCGCGCGGTTCGGCTGGCTGTCGGCGGCGACATCATCGACCACAACGGGGCGCGCATCCCCATCGGCGGCGGCATGACGCCTTCGGAGTTCAAGGCCAAGGTGGCGGCCACGCCTGCAGCGGCAGTGCAGGCCCAGGCCACGGACGGCCAGATCCTGGCTGGTGGCCAACCGGTGCCCATGGCGCAATTCATGGCCGACCTCCCCGACGCGCAACTGCAGCCGGCAGGGCAGGGTCGCTACTTCGTCAGGGCTGGCGGTGCGCTGGTGACGAACAGCCAGCGCCGGCCGATCACGATCGAGGTGAAGTGATGAGCATCCTTGATCTGAACGCTGACCAGATGGAAGCGGCGGCGATCAGCGTGCCGGTGATGCCGAAGCCGAAGCCGTCGCCGAAGTTCAGCATCTGGGGCACCATGACCGCCGCGCCGAAGGGCTTGGCCGCGGCAGGCGCCGAGCGCACCGGCTTTCTGGCTGATGTGCTGGGCGCCTTTGGTCAAGTGGCCGGGGCCTATCCCGAGGTCCTGGGCGCTGGCGTGCAGCTCGATGCCACGCAGCGCAAGCAGGCCGACGAGGCGCGAACCAAGCTGCTGACCGAGGGCATCAACTTCAGCAGCGAGCCGGGCGACCTGTTCCGCAACGTGGCGCGCGACTATCGGCCGGACGCCGAGACCGGGCACGCTGCCGAGCACGTCCTATTCGGGCTGTCCCGCACGCTGGGCAAGGTTGTGGGCGACGTGGCCACCATGGGCCCGGCTGGCGCTGTGGTGTCCGGTCTCGACGAGGCCAGCATGGTCGCGTCCGACCTGGCCGCTCAGGGCGTCAGCCTGCAGCAGCGCACCGAGGCAGGGCTGGTGCAGGGCGGTTTCATGGCGGCCGGAGCGGTGCTGCCGCTGGCCGGGCAGACCCTGAAGCAGACGGCGGCGCTGTACTTTGCGGGGGGCCCGGGCTCGTTCATGGCCGGCCAGGCCCTGACGCGCAAGATCCTGGAAGCCGACACACCCCAGGTCGCGGCGCAGTTCGACCCGTTCGACCCGGTGGGCCTGGCGGTCTCGACGCTGCTGCCGCTGCCCTTCGCGCACATGGGGCTGCGGGCCAACCGCGCGGCGCAGGCTGACGCATTCCGGGCAGGCCCGGTTCCCAGCGAGCCGACGGCGGTCGCGCGCGGCGTGGCCGAGGCCTTTACCCCGACGGCCGAGCAAGTGGACGCAGCCCGGGTGCAACTGCTGGTCGAGCAGCGGCGCAGCGCATCGCTGGCTGACCCCGGCGACATGGCAGGCGCCACGCGGCACGCTGACGCGCTGGCGCGGGCTGAGGATCAACTGGCGGCGGGGGAGCGGGTGAGTGTGGCGGATGTGGCGCCGGTCAGCCGGGTAGCTGATGAATCGCCAACCAAAGTGCAGCAGAATGCGGCCATGCCGGAAACCAACGCGCCCGGCCAATCCGGTGATGCGCAGGGCGCAACTCAGGGCAGGACGCTCACCGAAGATCAAGAGGCAGCGGCACCGCCAGCCGATGGCTTCACTCGCCTATACCACGGTGGCGGAAAGAAAAAAGACGGCGGGTCATTCGACGAGGTTCCAGCAAATGGCCCTTTCGATGGATTTTTCACGCACGTAGATAGAGGGTCTTCCTGGGGTGCCCACGGCGACGGTTCAAACTATTTCGCTGACATCGAAGAAGGAAAAGTCCTAACTGACTACGCCCTGAACTATGAAGTCCCATACGAAGACACCCTGGCGGCCTTCACAAAGGTGACAGGAATTTCAGAGGGAGATGACAACTTCGACGCTGCGTGGGCCGCCGTGATCGAGGACAAGGGGAATGCGAGCGCCGAAGAGGCTGGTTTGTCTGACACGATCCTTGACGACGCCGGCTTGGTTGCACAGAAAATGCGCGGAAGGGTTGCAAAAGCGCTCGGTTTCCAGGCCGTCGAGATGGAAGACGAACACGGGACGAGTTGGCTTGTTGTGCCCGGCACTCCGCTTACTCGCGTCATCCCGAATGACCAACCGGCGCCGGTATCTGGCGGCGCAATGATCAATGCCGCACCGGAGCAACCCGCGCCTCTCAAGCCCTCCGAGGCCTTCACGCAGACCCTGCAGGACGGCGGCAACGTGCTGGAGGCGCTGGCGGCCACGGTGGACCAGATCGGAGCGCCGGCCAAGGCGGCAGACAGCGGCAAGGCCCCGGGCGCCGCTGATCCAGCAGCAGCCGCAGACGCCCAGCGCCTGACCGCCGTCGCCCAGCAGTTCCCCGACCTTGAGGTGATGCTCGACGGCATGGACCGTCCGCAGCGCCTGAGCGAGTTCCTGGCCAGCGTGAAAGCCGAGGCGGATGCCGAGATCGCCGACGCGCCGTTGCTGAAGGTGGCGGCCGAGTGCGCGCTGCTCAACGGCCCATGAGATCGGCGGCAATGATGACGGCCGCCGCCCCACCGCCCAGCGCGGCGAAGATCCCCAGGACACCCAGATATTCGCGCAGCGCACGCAGCGCATGGCGCCATGAGCCCGAACCGCCCCACACCATGAGCGGGATGATGGCGATCGTCGCGATCGTCGACACCAGCGCCAGAAGGAAGGATTTCAAGTGAACCCCAAGTGCGTGCAAGCGGTCAATTCTGCCCGAGTCGCGGCCGGTGGCATCCCCCTATCAAATGCGCAGATCGCGGCGATCGATGCCCGCATGTCGCGCACCATGCGCCAGATGGCCAGGACCGACCCCAACTGGCAAAGCCTGACGCCTGATCAGCGCATGCTGATGGCAGCCCAGCAGGGCGCCCAGGACATTGCGGCCGAGGCGGCGCGCAAGGTGGCGAACGCCCAGCGCCAGGCCTTGAAGACTGCCGAGGTAGAAACGGCCATCCAGTCAGCCCAGGCTCGGCAAGGATGGGGCAGGACCCGGGCGATGGTCAGCCATCTGGAGCTGACCGGCAACTACATCGAGGGCGTGAAGCGCGACTACACGCGCAACCTGATGGACCTGATCACGGCGGCAACCAGCACCAAGGACGCCAGCGGCGGGCGCAAAGCCCTCATGTTCCTGTTCGATGCTCAGAACCCCACGATGACCCGCGATCTGGCGCTGGAGGTGTTCGCGATGGGAAAAGCCGGCACCGGCAACGCGGTTGCCAAGGCGGGCGCCGAAGCCTGGCTGAAGGTGGCCGAGTCGATGCGGCAGCGCTTCAACAGCGCGGGCGGCGACGTGGGCCGGCTGGACTATGGCTATCTGCCGCAGGCGCACGATCAGGCCGCGGTGCTGGCAGCCGGGCGCGACAAGTGGGCGCAGGCTGTGCTGCCGATGCTGGACCGCTCGCGCTACGTGAAGGAGGACGGCGCGCGCATGAACGACGCCGAGGTTCTCGACCTGCTGGGCGGGGCCTGGGAGACGATCAGCTCCGACGGCATGAACAAGACGGCGCCGGGCGCGTTCAAAGGCAGCGGGGCACGTGCCAACCGGGGCAGCGAGTCGCGCGAAATCCACTTCAAGGACGGCGAGGCCTACCTGCAGTACCTGGGGAAATACGGCACCGGCTCAATGTACGACGCCATGATCGGCCACATCGGCGGCCTGGCCCGGGACATTGGCCTGGTCGAGCGCATGGGCCCCAACCCTGAATCGCAGATGCGCCTGCAGATGGACCTGGCGCAGCGGCAGGACAACGGGGTGAAACGCGCTTTCGGCAACCGGCCCGAGGCCTATTGGTCCGTGCTGTCGGGCACCGCTGGCCAGGCGCAGTCGGCGCGCATCGCGCAGATCGGCACGCACATCCGCAACGTCGAGACCTTCGGCAAATTGCAGGGCGCGGTGCTGTCCAGCGCCACCGACCTGGGCACCTACTTCGTGACGGCCGGGTTCAACAAGCTGGGGTATTGGGACGCCTTCAAGGCCATTGGAACCGCGACCAGCAAGGACACCCGCGACTTCCTGAACGCTCACGGCATGATCGCCGAATCGATGATCAGCGACCTAAACCGCTGGAGCGGCGAGAACGTGGCGCAGAACTGGTCGGGCAAGCTGGCGGCCAGCACCATGCGCCTGTCGCTGATGAACGCCTGGACCGACACCCTGCGCCGGGCCTTCTCTCTCACCATGATGCAGGGCCTGGGCCGGCTGCGCTCGACGGCCTGGGACCAGCTCACGGCCTATGACCGCTGGCGCATGGAATCCAAGGGCCTGACCGCTGACGATTGGGCCATCATCCAGCAGGCCCAGCCGGTGGCGCACCGCGGCGCGGACTTCATCACGCCGGACGCGATCTATGCCACGGGCGACCCACGAGCCGGCGAGGTGGTGGCTAAGTACCTGGGCCTGATCACCGACGAAGCCGAGACGGCCATCCTGAATCCGGACCTTGCGACCCGGGCAATCACCACGGGCGGCGGCACGCAACGCGGGACCATCAATGGCGAGCTGATGCGCGCAACGGCGCAGTTCAAGTCGTTTCCTCTGGCGATGATCTCCCGGCACTGGCGGCGCATGTTGGAGACGCCGCAGGACCTGCAGGGCGCTCCGGTCATGGCCAACCGGCTGGCCTACAGCGGCGCGATGATGGTCAGCCTCACGGCGCTGGGGGCGATCGCCTTCCAGACCAAGCAGGTGGTGAGCGGCAAGGACCCGGTGGACATGACCACGCCGAAGTTCTGGACGAAGGCACTGTCGCAGGGCGGCGGCTTGGGGTTCGTTGGCGACATGCTGCTGGCCGACACCGCCGATGACCGCAGCCCGCTGGAAAGCTTTTCGAAGATGTTCATGGGCCCGGCGTTCGGCAGCGCCGCCGACTTCTGGGAACTGACGAAGGGCAACATCGACGAATGGGCGGCCGGCAAGGACACGCACTTCTGGGCCGAGTCGATTCGCTTTGTCCGCGCCCACGTCCCGCTGGTGAATCTCTGGTACGCGAAGACGGCCCTCGACCATGCCGGTCTGCAGGCGCTGCAGGAGGCGGTGAGCCCCGGCTACCTGGACCGAATCCGCAACCTGGCCCGCAAGCAGTGGGGGCAGGACTGGTGGTGGGCGCCGGGCGAGGATGCGCCAGACCGGGCGCCGGATCTTTCAGCGGTGGGGGGGAACTGATGCGAGACGACCAAATCGCGCGACTGCGCGACCTGAGCGAGAAGCTGGCCGACGTGGTGCTGGACGAGGCCGACCCGGACACTTGGCCGGGCGCCGGTATCCCGCTGGCCGACGTGAGCCAGCAGCAGCGCGGCGACCGCTACTGGTGCAAGAAGAACGCGGCGGCTACCTTTGCCCTGCTGGAGCGCACGCACTCGCTGCTGACGGATGCCAAGGACATCGCCCCCAACGGCAAGCCGTTCGAGAGGCCGGACTTGGACCGGGACATTGCCGACGCTGAGAAACGGGCGGCAAAGGCTGTTGCGCAGGCCCAGGAACGCGCGAAGCGGACGACGCGAGCCAATGGCCGATAAGGTCAACTTCCCCACGTTCTTCGCCCTGTGGGCTGACGGGCGCGGGTGGAAGGTGCCCGACATTCACTGGCTTGCCGTCGACTGGCTGGAGAAGCGTGGGAATCTGGCCGTTCTGCGGTGCTTCCGGGGGTTCGGGAAGTCGACCATCTTGGCGGTCTACAACGCCTGGCGCTACTACCAGGACCCGGCCTATCGGATCTTGCACCAGGGCGACCAGGACAAGACCGCATACAAGACGAGCCGCGACACCAAAAGCGTGCTGCAGCGCCATCCGCTGACTCGCGATACGTTCGCCCAAGGGATGCGCGGCGAGGCCTCTTTCTGGTGGTGCCCCGGTGCCGACGATGAACGCAACCCATCGATGCAAGCGGCTGGGATCACCAGCAACATCACATCGAGCCGGTGCGATGAGGCGCAGAACGATGACGTAGAGGTGCCGCGCAACATCCAGAACCCCGAGGCGCGCGAGAAGATGCGCTATCGGCTGGGTGAGCAGACGCACATCATGGTGCCGGGCGCGCGGCAGTTGTTCATCGGCACGCCACACACGCACGACTCCCTGTATGACGAGGTGGAACGCATGGGCGCCGACTGTCTGACCATCCCCATGTTCGACCAAGAATTCCGGGTTGAGAACGCAACCGAGGCGGCCTATGAGCCGCCGTTCGTGCCGGAGTTCGTTTTCCATGGCATCGGGGAGCAGACCCGGGCGCTGGTGCTTGGCAGGGACTTCGAGCTGAAGGGCCGGCGCCTGGTGTTTGCTGTTGCTCCCGGTGGCCTGGTCGACTTCTACGCTGGCAGCGCCTGGCCGGAACGGTTCACCCCTGCCGAAATGCTGACCCGGCGCAAGAAGACGCGGACTATCAACGAGTGGGACAGCCAGTATCAACTGCACTCGCGGCCGGTGCACCAGACCCGCCTTGATCCCGCGCTGATGGTTCCCTACGACTGCGAGCCGGTGCTGAAGGAGGCCAACCGGACGCCCGTGCTGTACATCGGCGGCCAGCGCATGGTCGGGGCGTCATGCCGCTGGGACCCTTCGAGCGGCAAGCTGGGCAGTGACGCCAGCGCCGTGTCCGTGTTGTTCCAGGACGAGATCGGCCGCCGCTACTGGCACCGAGCCGAGAAGCTGCAGGGCGCTATCGCCACGTTCGAGGACGACGATAAGACGATCAACGGCGGCCAGGTGCATCAGCTCTGCGACATCGTGGCTGAGTTCCACATCCCGCGCATCACGGTCGAGACCAACGGCATCGGGCAGTTCGCGCCTGTCTACCTGCGGTCAGCCCTGAAGCAGCGCGGCCTGCACTGCGGGGTGGTAGAAGAGCCCCAGCCGACCAACAAGAACAAGCGGATTCTCGGCGCCATCGAGGGACCGCTGAAGTCGGGCCTGCTGTGGGCGCATGTCAGCGTGCTGGACGGCGACGTGTGGGACGAGATGCAGGACTGGAATCCGGTGGTCAAGGAGCAGCCAGACGACCACCTGGACGCACTGGCTGGCGCCATCACCGAGACCCCGGAACGCATCCAGTCGGTGCACGTCGCGGGTAAGAATTTCCAAGGCGGGGCGCGCAAAGTCTGGTCGCCGCAAAGCCGGCCCCAGCCTATCACCCTAGAGCCATAGCGAGGACCGCGCCCCATGTCGGTGTCCGAACAGATCCCCTTCACTTCGTACACCGGCAACGGCGTCACCACGGTTTTCGACTTCCCCTGGTATTGCGGGCAAGCCAACGATCTGGTCGTCATGCTGGACGGCGCGGCCATCACCACCGGCTTCACGTCGACCGGCTTCGGGTCGGATTCTGGTGGCTCTGTCACCTTCGGAGCAGCGCCGGCCAGCGGGGCCCGGGTGGTGCTGTACCGCGACACCGGCCTGGCGCGGCAGACCAACTACCAAGTCGGCGGCGATCTGCTGGCCGGCGTGGTCAATGCCGACGTCGACCGCATCTGGCAGGCCCTGCAGGACTTCGCCGCGGGCGCGGTGAGCATCGCCAACACGATTCGCGTCCCGCCCGGTGAGTCGGTCCTGGCGGCCCCGGCCAAGGCGGTGCGCGCGCTGCAACTGGCGGCCTACGACTCGGCCGGGAATCCCACGGTCATGGCCATCCCGTCGGGCGAGATCGGCGACGCATCGAACACCCTCTGGCTGTCGCGCTTCGTGGGGGCTGTCGGCCGCCGCGTCGACACCAAGCTCGACGATCTGCCCAGCGTGAAGGATTGGGGCGCGCCGACGGACGGGTCGACCATCGTCACCAGCTACCAGAACGCGGCGATTTCCGCGACCGGGCTGGCGTTCTTCCCGCCCGGAAACAAGTGGACGACGGATCTCGGCCTGGGTGTAGGCCAGATTCAGGGCATGTCCTTCCACTCTGACGAGAGCTTCGACGGCCAGGGCACGATCAGCGTGACCCGCAAGACGTCGACTAATCGGGACGCCATCAAGGCCGAGCACTACGGCGCAGGGACCGGCTACGCGCTCCACGCAATCAGCTACGCCACCACGGGCGGCGGTGTCGGCGGCGCGACCTGGGGCACTGGTGCGGGCGTGACCGGGAACAAGCGCGGCAGCACCCTCGGGAATGGGGTCTACGGCGCGGCCGGCATCGACAACGGGGCGAACCAGACCGGCGTCAGCGGCCTCTACACCGGCACGGCTGGTGGTGGCACCGGCGTTGCCGGCGTGAACGAGTCCACGGCCAACACCGGCACGGCGGGATTCTTCTGGCGCAAGAACGGGGCCGGTCAGGCCATCGAGGCGCTGCGAGACGGGTCCACCGACGGCAAGGCCGGCAGCTTCGTCCGCAGCGGTTCCGGCGCTGGCGATGCGCTCGGCGTGGAGCATTCCAGCAGCGGCGGCGGCGCGGCCGTGACGGCGGTCAAGAAGTCCGGCGCCACCACGTACAGCATCGGCTATCTGGGATTCTTCGACGGCACGCAATCCATCGGGGTGTACGGCTACGCCGCTGCCGGTGGCACCACGCGCTGGGCCGGCCGCTTCGATGGTGACATCTACGTCACCGGCGTGGCCACCCTGGGCGGCGGCGCAAAACCGCTGACCGACGGCGACGCGAACATGGGCGCGGCCGGGCGCCGGTTCAACACCTACTACGGCGTCGTCGGCGCCATCAACACGTCAGACGCGAACCAGAAGCAGGACATCCAGGCCTTGACCACGGCCGAGCAGGCTGTCGCCGCTTCGCTGAAAGCGCTGGTGAAGTCGTTCCGCTTCCGTGATGCCGTGGCCGCCAAGGGCGCTGAGGCACGCACACACGTGGGCTGGATCGCCCAGGACGTCGAAGCGGCGTTCTCGGCGCAGGGTCTGGACGCCAGCAAGTACGCGATGTGGTGCCAGGACGAATTGCCCGACGGCACGCTGCGCCAGGGGCTGCGGATGGATCAGGTCCTGGCGTTCGTTGTCTCTGCCATCTGATGAGCGCCCACATGCACGCCAGCGCATGGGACGGAAGCGACCGCCGAGACGGCGGAGAAGATGAGTACACCGGCCCCGAGCGCCGCGCTCACGCCAGCCATGCCGAGCGCATCACACAGGCGCGCCTTCGCACACTCGAATCGCAGATGGGCGACATCGCCGCAGTGATTACTGAGGCTGTCGCGCAGGGCATGCGGCAAGCCCTGACGGATCCTGCCGTGCTGTCGCAGGTCTGGTCCGCAGCAATGGAGCAGGGGCAGCAGGGGCTGCACCAGCGCGTCGGGCGCTTTGTCTTCTCGCGCTGGACCGGCATCGCTGCCATGTTCATCCTGTTGGCCAGCTACATCGGCTGGCCGGCGACGCTGAAGGTGATCTTCGGCATGTTCAAAGGTGGGACACCGTGAACCTCTCCGAGCACTTCACCCTGGCCGAGTTCTGCCGCAGCGAATCAGCCGTGCGGCGCAACATCCCCAACAACCTGCCGGCCGACCTGCTGCACGCGGCGAAGGCCACGGCCACGATGATGGAGGGCATACGCGCCCACCTGTGCAAGCTGGCCGGGCGCGAGATCCGGATCAACGTCAGCAGCGGCTACCGATGCATCGCCCTGAATCGCTCGCTTGGCAGCAGCGACACCAGCGACCATGTGCAGGCCGCGGCGATGGATTGGGAGGCGCCCGGCTTCGGAAGCCCGACGGCAATCTGCAAGGCGCTGGCCCCCATGGTCGGCGTGCTGGGAATCGGGCAGCTCATCAACGAATACCCGGACCGCGACGGCTGGGTGCACACGTCCACGCGGCTACCGTCGAAGGCAGTGAATCGCGTGATCACCATCACCGGGCGGGGAACGTCCGTCGGGATTCTGGAGGGTTGACCATGCCGCGACCGCGACTCGTCTCGAACTGGCGCCGAGCGCCCCGCATGCTGTCGGTGCAGGTGGCCGGCGCTGCGGTTGCTTGGGGCCTGCTGCCACCCGACCAGCAGACGGCCATCCTGGCATGGGTCGGATTCCCCGCTGAACGTGTCCCGGCCGTGCTGGGCGCGCTGTTCCTGCTGGGCCGGCTGACGGCTCAGGCCAAAGTCGGAGATCAACCGTGAGCCCGTGGGCGCTGCTGGCCGCTGTGCTGGCCGTCATTAGCAAGGCCGCCCGAGGCCGGCGACGCTGCCGACGGACTCGGGCCAGGGATCAGGTCGAGCTGAGTCGTCGCTTACGCTCAGCAGAGCCCTGCTAGCGGCTTCTGACTGGGGACGAGCAATCGCTCTGAAATCGACGAGCGTCGTTGGTTGCCGGAACCGGCCGTCCGATGACCGCCACAGCCCGCGAATGCCGGGTAGGCTAATGTGCCCGCCGAAGCGGCAGTCCTGACACCTCAAGGGTTGGCAGAGAAGCGGGGGGCGTCTTGGACGATCACCGGATGACCAAGGAACTCACTCGGTATGTCGCCAAGACAGTAGGTCGGGCTGACCCACACCCGCAGTGCGAAGCCCGTCTTCGGTTCCGGCTCCGCCAAAATGGACACGGCTCCCCTTGGCGCTCCCAGGAGCACCAAGAGCTGCCGTGCAGTGTCGGTCGGGGTCATCGGACTAGACGTTGTGGTTCGCCACTAGCTGTACGGTAAGCCGATCTAGGATGGAGCGCAACGGGAGGATGATTGACCTCTTGCCGCCCGGATAGCGGAACGGACTGAGCTGGCGAACCTGCGCAACGTTCGTCGGGGCTTTCTTGTCGTAGTTGGGCTGCTACGGCTTCTTCCCCGCGTCGAGCAACGCGCGTTTCAGGGCGGCCTGCTCTTCCGCGGTCATGTGGTAGGCCCGCGCGTACTTCTCGTTGTTGCCTAGGTCGCACCCCGGCTCCCATTCGCCAGGGCAATCTGCAAGGGCTCTATCGCCGCACTTGCACCTATGGGCAGCATGCGTCGCCGAAAAGTCCCGTGGAACAGCGTCGTGATTTCCGATATTGCTCATTTGGTTCTCCGGGCCGCAGCCCAACTCCACGTTGCAGCAGACCCGCGCCAATGTCGCGGGCGTTCGATGAGTCAGCGAGCGGGCTCGCTGAACTCGGTGTTAGGCCCGGCAACACCGCTTGCCGAGTTGGCAGCGAATGTTCCAGCAGCCTCGCGGGTCTTTGTCGCACGCGGCCGACGCTTTTGCTTCGGGCACTTCGTGTACCACCGCCACACATAGCACCTCGTCGTCTGGGTGCGCCATGCGGTCGGCAAGATAGGTCGCGTTGATCGCATTGGCCTGCCTCAGCGCTGCCAATTCGTCGTCGTGCTTATGCACGTCGTCGGGGCCAGCCACTCGTACCTCGTACATCTCAAACTCCTCTCATCGGCACGCCGGCCGAACTGTTCAATCAAGGCGGACGGTGCCCGCCGCTTATTTCAGGTGTTAGGCCTGCTCCACTGCCGCCACGAACTCGATACGGCAGTGCTTGGCCTCAGGTGGCGTCTTCAGCCCAAAAGCCTTGCGATAGTGCTCAGTTCGCGTTATCGCCTCGCGTGCGCTCTTGCGCGTAGGGAAGAAGCAGCGCATGTGTTTTGAATCGGCCCAGGTCAGAATGCCACCGGGTGGCTTGTCTTTCCCAACATCGAGCGATAGAACTTGCTCGTAGTCCTCGCACGCCTCCAGAACGATAAATCCGGCCGCATTGAGTCGTGTCGCCATCGTCATCCTCTCCTGGCCCGCAGGCCTAACTCGTCGGTCGAAGCGAGCCCCAACAGCGGCCCGCGTTTGTGTGTGGTCAGGTCAGCGGCGCTGTTGGGGCCGCCTCACCTCGGTAGTTAGGCGCTTCAGGCGGGCCAGCAGTAGGCCCGCCATCGTCACCGTGAAAGCCGCGATGCGTTCGCCCAGGACGGCGCTGTATTGCTCCATCAGCGAGTGCTGGCGGTTCAGTCGCCCCTGCTCATCGGCGGGCAGCGAGGCGAAAAGCGGCGTGCGGCCAAAGGCGTCCAGCTTCGCCAGCTTCTCGTCCAGTTCGGTCTTCTCGGCGCGCACGCGGTCGCGGAAGTCCATCGGCGCGTCTTCCTTGTAGGCCCGCTCGAACACATCGGCTGGCGACCAACTGATGTAGCCCACATGCCGCGAGTCGTTGGCCTTGCCGCCGTCCGTGTACTCGATCAGATAGCCGGCGTCGGCGGGGCTTTCGTCGGCAGGGATCGCCCAGCCGCGATATTCGTTGTAGTCGCCGCGCGTCATCGGCGTGGCCAGCACGGTCTTGGTTCCGGTGTATTGCTTCATGGTTGGTCTTTCGGTGGTGGAGGTGGTGGCGGGCGGAGTTGGATCAGTACGGCTTCTCGACCTTGCCTTGGTCCTGCAAGCTCTTGACGTGGAACAACTCGCTCAGGAGCTTGTCCATGTGCTGGGCCAACTGGTTGCGGAGGCCGTCCTTCAGTGCGCCCGTAATGTTCAAGACGCTGGCCTTCAGGCCCGCCGAAAAGTCCTCGGCGCAAACTTGCGTCATCAGCCATTCGGCGCGGGTGATCTTGTCGCCGTAGCCGGTCGAAGGCTTTCCGCTGCGAGGGTCAACCTGTGTGCTCCAGTACGCAGACACGGTGCTCAACAGTTCGGCGCGGATGGTCGTCTTTGGCCCGTGGGGCTCACCCCACGAGGTGACGCGCTGGTATTCGCGGTCGAAGCTGTTGGCGATAGCGGCATTGATGGCCGCCTCGATCTGCGCTTCGGCCCGGTCCAAGAAAATCTTGTCGATTCGAGCAGTGACTTCGCGGCTGATGATCTGCGAAAGGTCGTCGTCATTGCCCAGGATTTGGTCTGTGGCCTTGGCGACGATGGCGGCCTTCAGGTCTTCTTCGTTGATGTTGAGCATGTGGGCTCTCCTGTGGGTTGGTTGGTCATGGGGTCAAATCCTTCACCTTCAGGGTTTGAATCTCGCCCCCGGTGTGGATGTCCAGCCGGGCAGCAATGGCGACTGCTTCGGCAGCGGTGGCGCCGTGGGCCATGGCACCCAGGGCATAGTCGCTTCCGCTGCCCAGGGCGATGAACGGCCCAGCAGCCAGCGTGGTCAGGCTGAATCGGTCGCGGCACAGCTTGTAGACGGTGCCGTGAGGCGAGACTGCGATCACCTGCGGGTCGCGGTCATAGTCGGGTGCGCCTTCGCCCTTGAACCGTTCCCAGCGGAAGTCCAGCAGCTTGTGGATGCTGAACGCATCCCAGTTCACCCACGCGCGCAGATCGTCTTCCAGGTCGAGGATGCGCTCGATGATCCCAGCGCCGGCCAAGGCGAACTTTGGGAGCCGACGAATCTTCGTTTGGATGGTCGGCGTTCCTCCCCAGCTACCTTGGGTGTCAGCGGCCAGGATGCCGTCTCGGAAAGCTATGGTGGTCATTGGGCGGCCTCCGCCGCAGCCATCAGCACCTTCAACTCATCCCACCAGCCCTTGTGCGGCTTCGGGTGTGAAGGGAAGCGGTCGTTGTTGATGCCGGCGTGGAGGTGGGCCAGCAGATCGGCGAACGGGGAAACGGGGGAGGCACCAGCAGCGGTCGTGACGTCTTCACCTCGGCCGGTCGGGCTGCTGGACCCTTCGGCGGCAGCTTGCCCTACGCCCATAGGTCCGCCGACCGGGCTGGTAGTGGCAGGGGTCTCCCGGGCGGTAGCGTCGGCCGTTTCCGGCTCTGCCTTCAAAACCTGTTGGGAGTCCTGCGTTGGGGTAATCTTGGCCTGCTCAATGGCCCGCTGGGTGGCCTGCTCTGCCTCCTGCTGGCGCCGCCGATTGGCCTCTGCAAGCGCTTCCAGGCGTGCCGACTCGGCCTGTGCCGCAGCCAGTTCTTCGGCCGCTTTGCGCTGGGCCTTCGCTTCTTCCTCCGCCCGGATGCGCTGGCGCTCGGCTTCCAGGCGGTCGGCTTCGGCGCGCTTGTGGGCGTCGACTCGGGCCCGCACCAGCAACGCGAAGTCCTCGACCGCCTTGTGCACGATCTGGCCCAAGTCGGCGAAGAGGAATTCCAAGCCGGCCGCCTTGTCTTTGAACTCGGCGACGTTGGCGCGGATCACTTTGGCCTGCGCGTCGGCGGTGATCTTGGCGCCTGCCAGCGCGGTGTCCAGCGCGTTCTGCATGCTGTCGAAGGACCGCAGGCCCTTGATGGCGCCAGGGAGGTCCACCAGCACCGGCTGCAGGCACATCGGGGCGATCTCGGCATTCAGCCCGGCGACATGGGCGTCCAAGGCTTTGCGCGCAGACAGTACCGCCTGCTCCTTGATCTCGACCTTGCGGCGCTCGACCATCTTCTCGGCAGCGAGGCGCGTGTCGCGTGCCAGCTTGCGGCAATCGGCCACCATGCGGCGCATGCTCTCCACGTCGGTGATGCTGGCAAGGGCGCCGGATTCCGCCGCGTCGAGAGCTTCCTCGGCCTTCTTCAGCGCCTTGCAGGCGGCATCGCAGGTAGCGAATTCAGTGTCTGACGCCGGCTTCGTCGGCATGCGTGCAATGAAGGCGCGCAGGGCCTCGGCGAAGGTCGGCAGGTTGCCGACAACGGACAGGGCGCCATCCAGGCGCACCGACACAGAGGGGAGCGACTCCATCGGCTCGGCGCGGGCCGGCTCAGCGCTGGCCTCGGGCAGTTGGTAGGCAGCCAGGTCGGCGCGGAACTGGCGCCAGCCGGCCAGTAGCGCGGCAAACTTCTCCGGGTCTGCCTCATACCAGCACGCGACATAGCGCTCCGGTGTGCCGTCGGTGCAGGTGAACAGGCAGCGTTCTGCACCGGACACCAGCAGCTCCTGATCCATTTGCACCGTGTAGTGCGGGTCAAGCGTACCGGCGCGCACTTGCTCGGCCAGGCCTTCGTTCCACAGCTTCGTTTCCCAGATCACATCGCCTTCGAGCGTCTGTCCGTCCAGGCTGGCCAGCAGGGGGACGCCATCGACCTCGCACGTCATGGTCGTCGGGAACAGCTCGCCGCCGACGTTCGCTTCAGCCAGCGGTCTGGCGCGTGCCTCGGCTTCGTGGCCGGCTGCGAACTTGCCCAGCGTGGCCGGGCTGTGGTCCTCGGAGATGCCGGTGAACTTGCGGCGCAGCAGTTCGGCGCGCGTGGTGTAGCGGCCGACGCCCAGCGCGGCCGGCGCCTCTGATGCGGTGTCGAAGCCTTCGCGCAGGCGCAGCCATGGGCCGGTGCCCTGTTGCACGTCGTGGGTGATGCGGTTGGTGATGTTCACGGGTCAGTCCTTCCAGGGCAGGTCGTCATCGCTGCTGGCCGCAGCGGGCTCGAGTTCCGGGGCCGGCGCAGGCGCAGGCATTGCGTCCTGCGCGGCCGGCTTCAGGCTCAGGATCTGGGCCTTCTGTTCTTCGCTGAACATGGCCTTGGTGCTGAGCATGGCCAGCAGCGCGGAAGACGTTTTCTTCCCGTCGACAACCAGCTTTGACCAGGCCGGGAAGTTCTTCTCGAAGTCGGCGGCCGGGTACTCGGGAAGCTCGGGGCGAGCGGCGGTGGCGGCCGACGCCCCACAGCTTGCACGCTCGATGATCTCGCCGGTAGCGGCGTCGATCACAGTGCCGGCCGCGACTTGTGCCTCGTCGTCGTCATAGAGCGCGAAGCCAAAAGCGACCCGGGCGCACTGCATCAGCGCCTTGTGCCGCAACATGCGCCGCGGCATGTTCTTCCACGGGTCGGTGTTGCGCTTGCACTCTTCCAGGTACTCGGTGACAACCGTCGGGCGGCTGCGGTCTTTCCGGTAGATGCGAGCCGTCACCGCCTCGGGGCTGGCGTCGAACTCAATGCCGTCGAATTGCGGGTGTTCGTTGACGATGCGGATCCAGCCATCCACACCGACCACGGGAACGATGCCCTTGTGCTGGTCGGGGTAAGCGTAGATCTCTTTCGTGAACGGGTTCAGCCCGTATTCGTTGGCAATGACCATGAGCGCGGTCAGTTGCGCGTCGCTGACAGGGTCGCGCGACTTGAACGCTGTCGCCTTCAGCGTGGTGATCAACTCGGCGTCTTGTTCCATGCCGAAGCGCTGGGCCAGTTTGCCCGAAAGGGTTGCGAGTGCAGTTGTCATGTGGTTCTCTCCTTGTGTTGAAGGGTGCCGGGGCCCCCGTTTCCCATCCAGACCCCGCACCAGCGGTAGAAGATGAGTGGCCCCGGCGTTGATCAGTCAGGCAAGGTGTCGGCGCGCGTTGCCCACGCCGAGCAGCGGCTTAAGCACAGGCAACTGCACCGCAATACATGCCGGAATCCTTGCGGGCCTTGAGTGTTTCTACTGGGGTGCAGTACATGACCTAACCCACCAGCCAGCCCAAAAGGCCAGCCACCAGGGCCACACTGATTGCCGCGCTTGCAGCAACCACGATCAGCAGCGCTGCGCCCTCTGCGCGTGTCAGCGGCTCGCCGTCATCGTCGCCAGTGGTGCAGGCCATTTCGACGCCACAGCGATCCGGGCATGTGCAGGGCTTGTCGCCTTGGTCGCAGTTGCCGACGCAGCCGGGCAAGCGCGCCTCGCGGGCGATGAGGACGGGGCTCATGCCAGCACCTGCACAAGTGCGCCGCACAGCGCGGCCAGCAAGGCCGCAGCGATCCACCACGCGGGGTGGTTGTGGTCGCTGGCGTCCTCTTGAACGACGACGATCAACGGCGCAGCGTGCGCGCTTTCGTGCATCCGCAGCGCGTGTTGCTTTCGATCGCTGATGATGTAGACGGTGCGGTCGTTCATGCCTCGCTCCTTTCAATTCCGTGGTAGTCGTCGCAGTCGGCGCGCTGCATCATTCGCTGCACGTCGTCAGCGGCCTTGAGGTGGTCGCGGGCCTCGTTCAGCGCGGCATGCGCCTCGCGGTTGCACTCGATGTAGCTCGGGTGCTCCAGCATTGCGGCCGTTGCGTCAGCGAGGCGGCGCAGGGTTGTGATGGTGTCGGTCATTGCGCCCTCTCAATCGCCATCTGCGCCAGGCCATGCAGCTTCCTTCCACGCCACCGCTTCTGCGTGGCACGCGATGGACTCGGCTTCGCACCGCGCCACCGCATCCAGGTAGCGCGCCAGCTTCGCCAGCCCGGCATCGATGCTGCCGGCCGCGTGGTGCCGCGCCAGTTCGGCCAGCACGTCATATGCGCTCGGCATGTCTTCGTGCGATGAGCAGCAGTCGTAGTCGGCCATGAGGTCGGCGGCCCGGTCGCCGCCCTTGGCCAACTCGGCCAGGGTGTCAGCGAGGCCCTCGCGGTACGCAGCCATACCTGCGGCTTCGGCTGCGCTCTCGATCTCGGTGTCGCGGTCGTACCGGCTCTGGAACTGGCCGAGCTGGTGCTCGTGCATGTCGGGCTGTGCCATCACGCCACCTCCGGAACAGCAGCCGCAACCGCGACACCGCGGCCATCAGCCGCAGCCATCGCCAGCAACCCCGCTTTGTGCGCCCGCCAGAACCGCAGCGCATCGCGCCCGTCCATCGCAGCAATCGCGGCATCATCGAAATCAGCCCAGGCGGCCAGCGTGTGCAGCTGGCACCCGATCTGCATGTGCTCATCGAGGATCGAGACGGGCCAGCGCAGCCCAAAGATTTGCAGCGGGGCGCGATTGATGGTGACGCCATCCGACCACTTGGCGCCGCTCAGGTTGGCGCCGCTCAGGTTGGCGCCGCTCAGGTTGGCGTCGCTCAGGTAGGCGCCGCTCAGGTTGGCGTCGCTCAGGTCGGCGCCGCGCAGGTAGGCGCCGCTCAGGTAGGCGCCGCGCAGGTTGGCGCCGCGCAGGTAGGCGCCGCGCAGGTAGGCGCCGCTCAGGTTGGCGTCGCTCAGGTCGGCGCCGCGCAGGTTGGCGCCGCTCAGGTTGGCGCCGCTCAGGTTGGCGCCGCTCAGGTCGGCGCCGCGCAGGTAGGCGCCGCTCAGGTTGGCGCCGCTTTTGACTGCCGCCTCAACCGCAGCGCGCC